>Ga0316191_10000830_pt1 | contig 20764 bp, 22 predicted proteins | sample Eddworburr2cm_MG_FD_204928 | JGI IMG/M metagenome (GOLD analysis project Ga0316191, IMG submission 204928) | Coastal sediment microbial communities from Maine, United States - Eddy worm burrow 2 cm | ecosystem: Environmental > Aquatic > Marine > Coastal > Sediment | place: USA: Maine... | reverse complement strand
ACATACATTCTCGATGACGATCAGTTCACGCGGACCACGACGTGGTCCCTACATGGTCTCCGCGCAATCTGTTACGCATTCATCGTGTACGCGTTCTACGGCTATATCGCGAACCTGGCATTCGTTGTCGATACAGTACCCCTTGCCGGCATTGCCGACGTCTGTGCGCTGTTGCCCGGGGAATGGTCCTGGGCGCCGACGCTGGACGAGTACGTTCGCATCACGGCCGCCAACTGCGGCTCCTGGTCAGAGGCCGGTTCTTTCGTCCAGTTTCGCGACCTTCCGGCCGTTGTCGATGCCGCCGGACTGACCGAGATCGTGCGCCTGGCCTGGGTCGACGTGATTAACGCTGCGGTCTGGCTACTGGTCGTTCTGGTGCTCGAAATTGATGTTCGCCTGCAGGAGCAAAATCGCCTGGAAGGCCTGGCGCTCAGGCTGAGCAGCGCCGCCAAGTTCGTGCTGTACGGAACCCTCTTCCTCGCGGCCGTCTACTGGGGCATCAAGGGCGACTTCGTCGACTTCTGGGACGCGTTCCTCTGGCTCGTGGCGTTCGTCTTCATCGAACTCAATGTGTTCGAATGGCGCGAGGAAGAAAACCTGGAGCTGGCCACCGAGTCATCGTTATAAATCAATAAGTTATGGCAGTCACGGTCAATTCCTGATGGGAACATCAGGGAATGGTCAGCAAAGAATCACACTACCGTCATTTCTTTGCCACCCGGATCCGCGACGATTCAATCTCACATTCACACACAGAGATTGAGAAAATGACTTACGACGAAAACCGCAACCTGGACATCGACCCTGCAACGATCATCCTGGGACTGGGCTACGCCACGACCCTGATTGTCCTGATCGCCTGGGTTGCTTCAATCGCCATCTAGTCCGAGTATCGCATTAGTCGATTCCCAGGACTTTGTGCGACTGGATGCTGAGCTTCCAACGCGGATGCGCCAGGCAATATTCCACAGCCTGTCTCGTATTCTGCTCGAGCTCTGGATTATCCAGTGGCTGCAGATAGAAATTATCGAAGTCCATCCCCACAAAATTTTCGGGCTGCGCCTCCGGTTCGGCTTGCGGATATACGAGTTTCAACTCCTGGCCGGACGTCTGCACGACCGGCGCTGTGCCCTTCGGGCTGACACACAACCAGTCAATGCCACCCGGTGCAGCCAGCGTGCCGTTACTTTCAACCCCGACCTCGAATCCTGCAGCATGCAGGGCCGAGAGCAAATCGTCGTCAACCTGCAGCAGCGGCTCGCCGCCCGTGCAGACCACGTAGGGGACGCTGTCGGCAACGTCGGGCCAGGCGCGCCTGACCGCATCAGCAAGCTCTGCGGCAGTTTCGAATTTTCCGCCACCCACGCCGTCGGTTCCGACGAACGCCGTGTCGCAGAAGCGACAAACGGCTTCGGCGCGATGTTCTTCCCGCCCCGACCAGAGATTACAGCCGGCGAATCGCAGGAATACGGCAGGCCGACCTGTGTGCGCACCCTCCCCCTGCAACGTGTAGTAGATTTCTTTGACCGAATACGTCATCAAACGGTCAGCAGCGGGTCTTCAACGCCGGCCTCTGCAAATCCCCTGGCCCGCAATTCGCAGGCTGGGCAGTGGCCGCACGGGGGCTGTTCCCCGTTGTAACAGGTGTGTGTGAGTGCCATCGCTGGTAACGCGCCAAGGTCACGCGCCAGTTCCACCGTTTCTTTTTTCGTCAGGTGCATCAGCGGCGTATGAATGGTGACATCACTTTCCATGCCAAGGCGCAAGGCATGCTGCAACGCCGTGATCGTCCCTTCCCGGCAATCCGGGTAACCGCTGTAGTCTGTCTGCGCGACGCCGGTGACCAGGTGCCGGATCCCACGCTGCCAGGCGTAGGCGGCGGCGAACGCCAGGAAAATCAGGTTACGCCCGGGCACAAAGGTGTTTGGCAGGCCGGTCGATTCATCTGTCCCGCTCGCAACCTCCACGTCCGGGTCAGTCAGCGCATCGCCACCCAAGGCGGCAAACGTATCGATTGGCAGGCAGGTGTTTGGCACTCCGGCAAACTCGGCAACTCTTGCAGCACAATCGAGCTCGACGTGATGACGCTGCCCATAGTCGAACGTCACCGTATCAACAGCACTGTGGCCGAAACGATCCATCGCCCAGTAAAGGCAGGTTGTCGAGTCCTGCCCGCCAGAAAGCACGACCAGCGCTTTTTCCGTACTACCTGCCATTACTCGGTCTTCCTGCTCCGGTGACTCAAGTCAAAGTCTTCCTTTTTCGGTTCCTTGAATTCGATCAGCCAGTCGGCCGTCAGGTCGATGGACTTCTGCAACAACTTCCCGGCCACGATCTTATCGTGAATGTGACCACTTCCAGCGATCGTTACCGCGTTGCAATCCTCGAAAAACTGGCCACTGATGTTGCCGAGTTGTGCACTGGTGGCAACGTAGCAACTGGTTGCGGCACCCTGCTCCACGGTCTTGCCGGCAATACCGGAATACAAACCCCATGCGAATTGCGCTACCCGATTCAGATTGCGGTCAATTTCAGTATTGATCACACCCGGATGCAAGGCGTTCGACGTTATTCGTGTACCACGCAGCAGTTCGGCCATCTGCAGCGAGCATAGCGCGTTGGCAAGCTTTGAATGACCGTAGGCCATTGAATCGCTGTACTCCTTCGCCATTCCCAGGTCGTCAAACAGGATGCCTTCATCGGGCGCATCACGATAGGCCGTGCGGCTCGAAACGATGACGATTCGCCCCTGCCAGGACAGATACAAGCGCTCCATGAGCCGGTTGATCAGGATGAAGTGGCCAAGATGATTGATGACGAAGTGTTTCTCGACTCCGTTGATCAACTGGCGCTCATTGCCCCCACCACGGTAACCAGCATTGCAGATCAGCATATCGATCGGGGATCTCAATGTCCGGATATCGTCCGCACATTTTGCGACCGAATCAAAATCACCGAGATCGAGTGCGACTGGCGTCGTTGTTCCGACGACCTTTCTGCATGCTTCCTCTGCACGTTTAAGCGACCGACTGGTACCCACGACATACGCGCCCCGCCCGGCAAGAACGCGCATCGTCTCGAAGCCGATACCTGTCGTACATCCGGTCACAACGGCAAGTTTGCCTGTGAGATCCAATCCTTCGGTGACTTCCTCTGCCGTCGAATCCTGATTGAAACGACTGACGGGAACACCGACCGCAGCCACTTTGTCGTATCGAGCACAAGACGCAAGCTGCGGTGCCAGAAGAGTGGCACCCGCTGCGCCGAGAAAATGCCTGCGCTTAATTATCGTCACCGAACAGCGCTGCCAATGCCTCCTGTGCAGCATCGGCATCGGACTTGCGCATCGGATCGAACGCCTTGTCACACGGCTTGAACCAGTCGCAGAAATTCGGGCGCTCTTTGTCCGTCACATCCTCGGCACCGTCCTCACGACACTTGCGAGGAACCGTGTTATCAAAGCTGACACACATCCTGCAAACATGGAGGTCCGCACTACAGTCGGGACACTGATCTCGCCGTGACAACGGCAACGACAGCGCGGACAGCGAGGCGCCGCAGCGATAACAGGCCAGGTTATTAGTCATGCGTACTCCCGGTAGTACAGGGAACCTGCAGTATAACGTTTCAGTTCAGCTGGCTAGGCACAAACTCGCTCATGACCGCATCCTTGAGAATGTCGGGTGGCAACATTCCCTGCGCCAACACAAAGTCGTGGAATGCCTGCTGGTCGAACTTGTCACGCAACCTGATTTCCGTCTGCGCACGCAGCGCCTGCATCTTGTTGTAACCGTAGTAGTAAGCAGTGGCCTGCCCGGGGATACGGTAGGTATATCGTTCTACCTCATTCTGGGCCCAGCCTTCACCGATCGCCATGTCCTTCATAATGAGACTCTTCGCCTCATCCGGCGTAATCATGCCAAGGTTAAGCATCGGATCGAGGAACATGCGGCCCGCCCGCATCAGTCGATATTGCAAGCTGATCATCTGTGCCTCGAGTGGCAGGTATGGACGCATGATTGCTTCCGCGTATAACCCCCACCCCTCGACATTTGCACTATTGAACGCGAACAGGGCGCGCGCGATCGACACACCGGACTCGAGAATGCTCGAGAATTGCATTTCGTGACCAGGGCGAGCTTCATGCGCTGTCAACGTCCATGAACCGGCCACATAGGTGTCGTCGGTTTGCACCCAGCTGCCATCGTCATTTTTCTCGAGCAGGGGAATGATGAATGACGGGAACTCGCCCGTGTTGCCGATTATGCGCGGTACCTCAAGGTGCGGGGCCGGCTGCGCGGCCGTTTCAGCGGCTGTCGCAATACGGATACCTGCGTCGCGTTCCGGAAGCGTGATGATTTTTTCGCGCAGGATAATCTCCTCGATATCCCGCAGAACTGCGTGGTAGTGGTCGAGCATCTTATCGCCATCGATCGGACCCTCTTCTTTCAGGCGAGCGATGATTTCGCGGTAGTCTCGGGTATCCCATCCCTTCTCCGCCGCAATCTGTGGGGCAAGCGCCTCCATCTCGTTGCGGATATCCATGTAGCCCTTGGTCGCCTGTTCAATCAGTTCTTCCGGCGACGCGTCGACACCCCAGTTACGTAGAGCATCTTCATACATCACCGCTGGAAGGCGGTAGTTCGTGCGCGCCCGAGGCAGAACTTCGGCTCGAACCCAGTCGTTGTATTCCCGCAATTGTCCTGCGAGCGTCGCGTAGCTTTTTTCCCAGCCCTGCAGGTCGGTACCTGCGAGCAGGTCCTCGATGCCGGTGATGAACGTCTCGGCACGCTCGAGATCCTGTTCGATCTCACCCTTGAACGGACCGACCAGGCCATCGACATCGAAGCGTTCGACCGTCCGCGCTTTTGCCTGCTCCGTGATCGGCTCGAATCCGTCCACCAGCCCGGCGTACTTTTCGAGACGCGTTATGGCTGCGGGGTAACGCTCACGAGGAATCTGGGCATCGACGAGTCCGCGTACGCCAAAAAACACCGTCTGACTGATGTTGTAGTACGGCAGCATATTCTCGCGTCCGAGCCTGGCTGAGCGAATGTTGTCTTCGAGTGCCTTGATCAGGATGCCGAGATCCTGTCGCACCTTTGCATTCTTCTCCAGTGCCTCACGGCGCTGCAGTTCCGTGAGCACATCGGTCGTCGCCTTTAGCGAACGCTCGTAAATACCCGGCCCCAGATCGGCGATTTCCTCGTCCAGACCATCCACGCCCAGACGACCGGCGCCTTCGGGGCTGAACCTTGACATGACTTCGAGCACCAACTGTGCATTCGCGTCGCTCGTGGCAACCCAATCGTCCTCGGCAATCGCCGGTACAGTCATCGCAAGGAAGGCAAGAAGGCCGATTTGAGTCAATATGCGCATACGAGATTTCTCCCCTTTGGGCAGGATAAAGGACTTAGATGCCCGACAAGCCCAAAAGGATGCATGCCGGAAAAATTGAATTCAGGGTCTCGCTAAAATAGCGAGAACCTTGGCGCCGCGGACGTGGCCGGCACGCAGATCATGCAGTGCCTTGTTAGCCTCTTCAAGCGGATACAGCTCTACTTCGACGTGCAATGGAATTTCGGCTGCGATGGGCAGGAATTCCAGCAGATCCTGGTGGGTGACGTTAGCCACCGACTTGAGTTCCTTCTCCATCCACAGATGATCTTCATAGCGAATCGATGCCATGAGTTCGCGATCACCAGCTTCCTTGCGAATTGCATTGATCACCAGTCGGCCGCCTGGTCGCAGGCACTCCAGCGCCGCCAGTACAGGTTTCCATGCGGGCGTCGTGTCGATAATCGCATGTGGTGCCGAGGGCGGCGCATCGGCAGTATCGCCAGCCCAATCAGCACCAAGTTCCAGCGCAAATTCGCGCTCCTTCTGACTGCGCGCGAACACAAAAACCTTGCAGGCGGGATACAGATGTTTCGCCATTTGCAGGACGAGGTGGCCGGAGCCACCGAATCCGGTGAGCCCGAGAACCTGTCCGTTTTTCAGACCCGTAAGCTTGAGCGACCGATACCCTACGCCGCCGGCGCAGAGCAGAGGTGCCGCTTCGGCATCACTGAAAATGTCGGGGATCGGGTAGGCATACTTCTCAGGCACGACCACGAACTCGGCGTAGCCACCATCTGCATCGCGCCCCGTCGCACGGAAGTCTTCACTCAGGTTTTCTGTGGTATCGCCGGTGGATGAGTAGATCCAGCCAACACCGACTCGATCGCCGATTTCATGGCGTTTGCTTTCGGCTCCGAGGTCGGCAACCCGACCAACAATCTCGTGCCCGGGAATGACCGGCAGTCGCGGCGGTTTTGTCCGGCCCTCTATTTCGTCGAGCTCCGTGTGACATACGCCACATACGGCGACTTCTATCAATATCTCGCCGTGCCCGGGCTCCGGTCTGATCGTGTCAGCGATCTTCAGCGGTGCCGGATTATGATCAAGACTACCGGTCGCTGACAGCACCATTGCGCGCATCAAATCACTCCTTTACGACCCGTGGAACAGAGTATATGGTGCATCCACGTTTATCCGTTAATTCCCTGCATGCGCAACAGACATTTTCCGCCAAGCGTCCTCGCAGCGATTCTAAGCGCCTGCGCAACCGAATCCGTTGTCCTCAACAGCGAGCGAATCGAGCGGCGATTCGGCAGTTATGGCATCGACGATCTCGCGAGCGAAGCAGGCCTGAGGCGCGCCAGCCTGTGCAGCTATGATGGCGACACAGCCACCTGCCGCACGTATGCAATTGTGCAATTCGAAGAGCAGCTCGACGATCGGTATAACGACGAACATTCCAAGATTCTCGCTGGAGACTCCATAGGAGCGACATTCAAGGAAAGCGGCTGGAACATTCGCAAGAACACGCTGTTTGTCGGCACCATTCGATTGCCGGATACCCGCACCGAAATTGGCAAATTGATGAATTTGTCCGGCGCCCACGATCTCGCCCTGCACGTCTACCAACTCGTTCTTGTGCGACAGGACTCCGCGCTGGAGTACGCCACGATCCTGGAAACACATCACCCCGAATACCTGTCGGAGGATGCACTGCGCGAAATCTTCGAGTACGACTCCGAACATTCATTGCCGGCATCCGACATCGCGCAACTGGCCTCCCTCATATTCAGAACTGAAGACGGCTCTTAAGCAGTTTGTCGTACCGGCCGATACTGACTACACTCGGAACAGGATTGGGGTGACCACAGGGGTTTCTGGCATGAATGTATCAACAAAATTCGCACTCGTCGTGCTTGGCACGGCGCTGTTCTCCGCGGCTAATGCGCAGGACACTCACGACGATGAAGCTGATGTCCTGCTGACGATCGAAAGAGAATGGGAAGCCGGGTTAAAAGACGATCAGGACGCGGTCGATGAAATGCTGACCAGCGATTTCATGGGCTGGAGCAAGGACTCACCCGCTCCTCGCTCGAAGACGTCAACATCGAAGTGGAGTCGCTTTGCAGAGCAGATGGGGCGCGTCGTGCGTTACGAGATCTACCCCCTGTCCATAACGATCAATGGTGATGTCGCCGTCGCGCATTATCTCTATTCGACGGCTTATAAGCCCAAGAACGGTAAAATCGAGATGTCGAACGGCCGGTATACCGATGTCCTGGTAAGGACAGAGGACGGCTGGAAGTTTCTCGCCTGGCACGGCGGGGACGACAACTAAGCCTGCACCCGAGTTCGCTCGGGGGCTAGCGACGCAATAGGGTCCGACGGCGCGCAGTTATGTCGACGTCGTCGGGCAATTCCTTGCCCCGACCCGGGTGGTCATAGGGGTTGTAGCCATCCGCGGCTTCCGGTCCAGCTATAGAAAGCTCATTAACTGGTACCGATAACGCATTATTTTCTAAGCGTTTTTCTTCAATTTCGGCTAGTAATTCTGCTCGGGATTTCATGGCTTCAGGTTCTTTTTATTTTTGCCTGATTGTTACGAACTCAGTACAGGGCTAAAGGTTCCCTCGATCCGGCCCCGGAATCAAGCCCTTTTGACGAGGGTCGATTAAGGGGACGTTCAGCTTGCCTGCCGTAGCATCTGAATCAGGATGAAAAGGTCCATCTGGATATCGGACCGGGAGGCAGAAATGAAAAAACGTAGACGTGCCGAACTAGGATTGGCGAATTTCGCATTGGCAGCGCTGGCAGCCCTGCCGCTAGTTGCCTGTGCGCAGACCCCGGTCGACGACAATGGCGCTGTCATAGGCACCCATCAACCAGCGTACTCGGATGCAGTCGAGTCCGGGGCAACCGGCAATGAGGATATCCCTCTGATGTCCGATGCCGAACTCGAAGAACTCATCGGCCCGATTGCGCTTTACCCCGACGATCTGCTTGCGATCGTTCTTCCTGCGACCGCCTACCCGCTGCAGATAATTGACGCAGCACGATTTCTCGAGGAACTGGAGAATGATGCAACGCTGAAGCCGGATCCGGAATGGGACGATTCAGTGGTCGCGCTGCTCAATTACCCGGAGGTCATCGAACTTCTGAACGAAGACATCGACTGGACCTGGCGCCTCGGCGAGGCAGTCGTTTCCCAGCAAGGTGACGTTGTAGCCGCAATCGAGACGTTCCGGGATCGCGCCTACGCGGCCGGCAACCTCAAGAGTGACTCGTATCAGAATGTCACACGCGATGACGGCGTCATCGAGATCACACCTGTTTCCGAGGATGTGATCTACGTTCCTTACTACGAACCCGAGCGCGTGGTCGTGTATCAGCCCAGGCCTGTGTATTACTACTATCCGAGATCGTACCCGGTCTACTACTACCCGTATTCGTCCGCGTACCACTTTGACCGCGGTTACTTCTGGGGCGTTACCACGGCCTTTACGATCGGCTGGTTATCGGACAGCCTGCATGTGTACCACCACAGCTACTACGGACATCCCTATTACGGACATTCCTACTGGGATCGCTGGTGGTACCGTCGCCCGAGTATCAACGTCTACAACACCACGTATTCGTACAATTCGCGCGTGACCATCAATCGCTATTACACGGGCGACACCTGGCGCCCACGTCATAATCGTCGTGACTATGTGAACGATGAGCGCATTACGCGCAACCGGCACTACCAGCAGCGGAGTGGATCGGAGCCACGCGTGCGACAGCGTGACGATAACCGCACGGTTCAGCGTGCCAATTCCCGCACGGTGCAGCGCAGCAATACCCGCGTAGATCAGCGCTCCGATACCCGTACAGTTGAGCGACAGGCCCCGATCACGTTTCGTGAGCGCCCGACAGAGCATCGCAGTACGAACCGCCAGGCCCCGGTGCGCCAGACTCGTGAGCAACAACGCCGCCCAGCTCCGACGCAACGTGTCCGGGAACCCGGCCAACCTGACCTTCAGGCCAGGCTGGAGCAACGCCGGCAAGCGCCGACGCAACGCGTGCAGGAACGTCGCGAGCCCGATGTGCAGGCCAGGCAACAGCAACGCCGGCAAGCACCGGTGCAACGCCCCCAGGAACGTCGCGAGCCTGTAAGACAGGCGACGCCAGAACGGCGTTCAACACCGGCGCAACGCCAGGCCGCATTGCCACGCTCGACTGAACGACGGGCACCGCAGCAGGCCACGGTGCAACAGCGTCGTGAACCCGCCGCGCAACAAAGCCAGGCACGCCGTGAAACCCCGCGGCAAACCAGGAGTCCCGAACGAGTACAGCGCGCTGCACCTCCACGCCAGGAAAGCCGTGCGCCGAAATCGGAACCACAACGAGCCAAGCCGCGAAAAAGTGAATCGCGTTCCGAGTCCGGGCAGCGAAGCGAAAGCCGGGCCCGGCACTAACCAGGTCTAGGAGTCAGTGTTCCGGACGGGCTCCCCGAGCCCGTCCGGATCTTTATTTTCGGGTCCGTTCAGGCGACCCGACCTGCGCAGCGCCTCCCGCAACACAAATTCAATTTGTGCATTGAGGCTGCGCAGGTCGTCTTTGGCCCAAGCTTGCATCGCCTCGTACGTTTTCGAGTCAATGCGTAGCGCGAATGATTTGCGTGCCGCCATGAGTTGCCCTGATCACCCCGCCCGATCAGGTATACAGCGTGCTGGTATTGAGCACTGGCTGCGCCGCTTCATCGCTGCAAAGAACGACCAGCAGGTTGCTTACCATGGCCGCTTTGCGCTCCTCATCCAGATCCACGATGTCATTTTCATCAAGCTCGTCGAGCGCGAGGTGAACCATGCCGACAGCACCCCTCACGATCTGCCTGCGAGCCGCGATGATTGCCGACGCCTGTTGACGCCTGAGCATCGCTGCCGCTATTTCAGGCGCGTACGCAAGATGCGAGATGCGTGCTTCGATAACGGTGACCCCCGCCGCCGACAGACGGTCCTGAATCTCTTCACGCAGCGCATGAGACACCTCAACGGGATTACTTCGCAGCGCGATGCCGCTGTCGTCGTCCTCGTGCGGCTCATACGGGTATGTGGTACCAAGATTTCGCAATGCGGATTCGCTCTGGATCTGCACGAAATTCACGTAGTCGTCCACTTCGAACAATGCCTCGGCTGTGTCAAACACTTTCCAAACGACCACGGCAGCAATCTCGATCGGGCTACCATTTGAATCGTTTACTTTAAGCTTGCCGCTTTCGAAATTGCGCACGCGAATGGAAACGGATTCCTTGGCGTAGAACGGGTTTGCCCAGCGCAGACCGGCGTCATGACAGGTTCCCACATACTTGCCGAAGAGCTGCAGGACCTTGGCCTCGTTCGGGTGAACCATGAACAGGCCTGCCCAACAGATCAGTACGATGATCGAAATCAAAATCCACGCCACCAGGCTGCCAACGGATTGTGCCTTTATTGCCAGGAACACCATGTAGCCCGTACCAATTTGCGCCACCGCCAGCACCACCAACATAAGGTAACCGGACTGTACGGTTCGTTTGATTTCTCTGATCATGATCCTCTCCTTTCACAACACTCCATTTTGATATCATTTTGATATCTTTCTTCCCAGTCGTCAAGAATCATTTCGGGCCTTATGTTAAGTACCCTTGGGTGGCTGGGGATACTATGGAAGCGAATCGAGCGTATTTTCAATGCCGGAGCGAAACCGCTCGGCGATCGGCGCATCGAGGAGACGCCTGAGATCATCTGCGTTGTGCCGCAGGCTGAATTTGTATCGAAATAGATCCAGAACCGTGACATCGTGGTCGTCGCACTGAACCAGCATCGCGTTGTCGCCCGCACGCACCTCCCCTTCATTCAACACCCTGAAATAGATCCCCGGGCGTTCTGCCTTGCGAAAAAGCAGCCCGAAACCACCATCGTCCATGCGTGCTGCGAAGGTATCGCAGGGAATCCGGGGCGCGGTCGCCTCAAGCACGACCTCACCGATTAACAGGCGATCGCCGATCGTCATATCGGAAGGCATGTCGCGAATAGTCAGGTTTTCTCCAAACAGACCGGGAAAAACCTCAAGCCCCATGGACTCAGCCCACCAATCGTAGTCGTCGCTGCTGTATGCGTAGATCGCCTGGTCCGGGCCACCATGGTGCTCGGTGGCAACGATGGCATCACCTGGAATGCCTTGCACATCAATCTGGACCGGGCCCGCAACCGGCCGCTTGCAGATACCGGTTCGCATGGCCTTGTCACCACGCATGACCGTCTCGACACGCCCGACATTAATGCTTTCTATCCGCATGCGATCTCACTGTCGCCAAAAGCACAGCCCGGATGGGCCCGATAAATCGCAGTATAGCCCTCGTTCAATGCGTGACGGAAACAGGGCGCACGAACCAAGCAAAATGCGTTACATTTACAATCTCTTTCATATACAATGTAACGCATGGCCAAAACCAAGATATCCACGTTGAATTTGCGTATCGAGCCTGCCATCAAGGACGCCGTGCGCGAGGCCGCGGCGCGCGAGCACCGCAGCGTGGCGAACATGGTCGAAATGTTGATACGCCGGCACTGCAGCGAGACCGGCATCGTTATCCCAGAGCAAAACGATCTTTTTCCGGGGACTCCAAATGGATGAACGCATGTTGAAAGCGATGGTCGCGGCCGGCGCCATCAAGAACATCAACATCATAGCCAGCGGCGCCAGATTTCACGTCGAGGCAAAAACACCCAACGGCCCGATCACGGCCGAAACGCGCAAGGGCAAGGTCAGGACCTGGGTGACGCTCGATGCAGTCGCCCGCTGGGTGCGCGGCCTTGGCATGGGCGGCGCGCACATCAATCTGACGCACTGGCAGCCGGGCCAGCGCGAACTGTCAATCTAGCCGGGGCTGGCCTGGTCCTCTTCAGATTCGCTTGACGGCCATGGATTGCCCAGTGGAAACGGACGATCCTCTGTATTGAAAGTCAGGAAGCGTATGTTTTCGTAGATGTACGAAGCCAGGCTTTGCCCTACTCCACGCAGTTCACGATTGACCTCGCCCGTGAACAGCATCCAGAGAAATCCAAACACGACAACGACAGATCCGACCAGGCTCGCGAGACTGACCAGCACGTAGCAAATCACCATGAACAACAGGCGCGTCCAGGTAGCGCGTGACTTGATGTTCTGTTCGATCGGCTTGCCTGGCTCTTTATCGTCGACGAACGCATGGTCTGCCGGAGGATTCGTATCTGTCATCGGTGTGCTCCTTGCATCGAAAACCCAAAATGTTGGATCAATCTGCGGCTCATATTGTTACAATCTTCGACCTTTCGAACCAGCGAAATATCCCTTGATGACAAACAAGATACTGTGCCTCGCGGCATCCACGGTGTTGCTGGCCGCCTGCGGCTCCAAACATGAAGACAGCAGCGAAGCCGTCACGATCGACTATGCGTCGGAAGCGCAGCGGATCGCGCATGAAAGCGTCATCATCGACACGCATATCGACGTCCCCTACCGTCTTGCGTCGAGGCCGGCGGATGTGTCACAAGCAACCGACAGCGGCGACTTCGACTATCCACGGGCCGCTGCCGGTGGATTGAATGTGCCGTTCATGTCGATTTATACGCCTGCCGCGCATGAGGCCGAAGGCAAGTCGAAGGCGACTGCCGAAAGTCTTATCGATATCGTCGAAGGAATGGTCGCGTCTGCTCCGGAAAAATTCGCCCTGGCAACCTCTGTCGCCGACGTGCGCGAGCAGTTCGAAGCAGGAATCATGTCGGTACCAATGGGCATGGAAAACGGATCACCGATTGACGGCGATCTCGACAATCTGCGGTATTTCCATGACCGGGGCATTCGCTACCTGTCCCTTTGCCACGGCTCGAACAATCATCTGTCTGATTCGTCGTACGACGAGACGAGCAAGTGGAACGGCATCAGCGAGTTCGGCGCGGAGGTCATTACGGAGTTAAACCGTCTCGGCATCATGGTCGACATCAGCCATGTATCGGACGAAGCATTCTGGCAGATCCTCGACGTCACTGAAGTCCCTGTCATCGCGTCGCATTCGTCGGCACGACATTTCACGCCTGGTTTCGAACGCAACATGAGCGACGAGATGATCGTAGCACTCGCCGAGAACGGAGGCGTAATCCAGATAAACTTCGGTTCGATGTTTCTTAACCAGGCTGCGCTCGAGTACAGCCGGGCACGCATGGCTGCAGGCAAAGAGTACCTCGCGAAACATCCTGAACTGTCCGAGTCTTACCTGTATCGCGAATACCCGGCGATTTACGCACAGGAACACGGACCGATGGTCTATGCCTCGATAGACGATGTACTCGATCATTTCGACCACGTCGTGAAACTCGTCGGCATTGACCACGTGGGCATCGGTTCTGATTTCGATGGTGTCGGCGACTCCCTGCCCGACGGCCTCAAGGATGCTTCGGGTTACCCGAATCTCATAGAAGGTCTTCTTCGCCGCGGCTACAGCGAAGAAGACATTCGCAAGATTCTCGGCGAGAACCTGTTACGAGTCTGGGAAGCAGCAGAATCCTACGCCGCGACCACGTCCAGCAGCACGTAGCGTAAGAGCACTTCATAACTACTGCGCTCGAGCTTCATGCCGTCGGGCAGCTCCAGCGTGTGTATGTGCCGGTCATCGAGATTCCTCATCTCGAGAAAGCACTTGTTTTCTTCGCGATAGACCTGGTACTTCACGTCACGGTGCTGATCGAATTTCAACAGTACAATGCTGTCGGTCCAGTCCTGGATCGTCGCTCTTGCCATGTCAATCTCCGCAATTCCTGAATTGATTCAACGGCGCCAATCGGCGGTTCTATCAATACAGCTGCAATCGCTGTGCCAATTCACCCGCAGCAATCACAAAACGTTTTTTTCTATGTTTTTCAGCACTTTGAGCGGTTTGCGTTAATTCGACACCGAGGCTGACTAAGCAACGAGTGTCAGTTTTTGCCGCGTCGTTCGTGCGTTTTGCGACACTCGATTGACATAAGACACAAGCCTACAAAGGCCAGAACAGGATGATTGCCGGTACCGCAACAATGATGATGAGTATCTCGAGCGGCAGTCCCATCCGCCAGTAGTCACCGAACCGATATCCGCCAGGCCCCATGATGAGGGTATTGTTCTTGTGACCGATCGGCGTGAGAAAGGCACACGATGCGGCCACCGCAACGCCCATCAGAAACGGATCGGGATTCACGTTGAGACGAGCCGCAATCTCGATTGCGATGGGGGCGGCTATCACGGCGGTCGCCGTATTGTTCATGACATCGGACAAAGTCATCGTGACAATCACCAGCAGCGTTAGTACGACGACCGGCGAAAAGCCCGCCGACAAATCCACAATGCCACCGGCAATCAACGCTGTGCCGCCTGTTGATTGCAGTGCGCCGCCGATCGGAATCATTGAACCCAGCAAAACAATGACGGGCCATTCTACTGACGTATAGACGTCGCGAATCGGCACGATGTTGAGCAACAAATACAATGCGACGACGCAGCCGAGCGCTATCGGCAAGTAAAGCCAGCCGAAACTTGCGACCACGATCGCAGCCGAGAAGATTCCGACAGCCAACCACGCCTTTTCGCGCTGAATGACGCTGTGTCCCCGATCCGCCAGAGGCAGCAGGCCCAGGCGGCCGGTAACATCGCTCAGGCGATCTTCGGCACCCAGCAACAGGAGCACATCACCCGGCCGTAGCTCGAGGGAACGGACCTTGTCGCGAAAACGCTTGCCCTCCCGCGACACACCAACCAGCGCAACCCGATAGCGGTACAACAGCCGGAACGATACCGCCGAGCGGCCTGCAAGACTCGATGACTCCGGTACGACCACTTCCTGCAGGACCAGGTCGTCATCACCGAGCTGTCCCTCACCCTTGCCGACGTATTCCAGACCCAGCGCGCCAAGCGCCTCCTCGAGGCTGTCAGGACTAGCCTCGACGACAAGAACATCGCCCGCCTTGATCTCGGCGATGCGAGCAAGACCAGGCAGGCGCCTTCCTTTCCGAACGAGGCCGACTATTTCAACATCCACCTTTGCAGCATCGTCATCGAGTTCGCGAACGCGCTTGCCGATGACGGCAGACCCTTCGGGCACGCGAACCTCTGCGATGTAATCAGCAAGATCGAACAGGTCCTTGCCGGCGTCGCCGGACTGTCGTTCCCGTGGCAGGAGGCGCCAACCAACCAGCGCCACGTACGCGACGCCAACAACTGCACAGGCAAGCCCCACCGGCGCAAAATCGAACATGCGATACGATTCGCCCAGTGCGTCGCCACGAAACTCGGCAATGACAATATTGGGTGGCGTACCGATCAACGTGATCATGCCGCCAAGAATCGATGCAAACGACAGGGGCATCAGCGATAGCGACGGACTACGCCCTGCTTTTTTCGCGGCCTGCATATCGACAGGCATCAGGAGCGCCAATGCCGCGACGTTATTCATGATCGCCGACAGACCTGCAGCGAGCGCCGACATGATCGTTATGTGCGTGCTCAGTTTGCGCGATGCGTCGACGACGTAGCGAGCGACAAGCTCGATTGCACCGGAACTGGACAGCCCGCGACTGACGATCAGCACGAGCGCAATAATGATCGTTGCCGGGTGACCGAACCCGGAAAACGCCAGCTCCTTCGGCACGAGACCGGTCAGCAGCGCAATCAACAGGGCGATGAACGCAACCAGGTCATACCGCCAACGCCCCCAGATCAGGAATACGAATACGAAAAACAGCAAGCCGAATAACATTGCCTGGTCTGGCGTCACTACAATCCCCGTCTTCGAAGAAAACGCTGGTAGATTAGCAGGCTATCGGGAACAATTCCGGGCCACGTAAAGGAGTGAGTGTGAAAGCAAGGCAACGGGTTAAATCCAGGTGATCATCGCCGTTTTCATCCTGCTGATTCTCGTCATCGTTTTTGGCCCGGGCATCTGGGTTCAGCGCGTTCTCGAACGTTACAGCGTGCCAGCCAATCGCTATTCGGGAACCGGGGCCCAGCTCGCCCGCCACCTGCTCGACAAGCACGGCCTGCAGTCAGTCAATGTCGAAGCGACCGACCAGGGCGATCACTACGATCCGGAAGCCAAAGTCGTCCGCCTCACCGAGGACAAGTTTTCCGGCCATTCGCTGACGGCCATCACCGTGGCAGCCCACGAAGTCGGACACGCGCTGCAGGATCATGAGGGTTACGCGCCGCTCCGCATCCGGACGCGCCTCGTGAAGGCCACGCGTGGCATTGAGAAGATCGGCGCTGGCGTGCTGATGATTTCCCCTTTCCTTGGAATCGTGACGCGCGTGCCCGCGATCGGCCTGCTGACATTCGCTGCCGGCATGCTGACACTGGGCACGGCGGCCGTCGTCCATCTCATAACGTTGCCAACCGAATTCAATGCAAGTTTCGCACGTGCGCTACCGCTGCTTGATGAGCATCGGGTACTGCAGCAAGTCGACCGGCCACATGCCCGAAAACTCCTTACCGCTGCCGCACTGACCTACGTTTCCGCCTCCCTGATGAGCCTGCTCAATATCGCGCGTTGGATCGCAATCCTGCGCCGGTGATTTAACCCGCTGATTTGAAAAGGAAAAGTTAGAAATCCGCCCTCCTCGCCAAACGGCTCACGAAATGGACTGGTTTAGGGGCGTTCGCGCTGCTATCATCCGCGCGCGAAAGCCCGTCCTGCCCCGCATGCAGCGCCTCACTGGCTGCCGGGAATGCACCTCAGGACGGCTTAGAATTTACGCGCACCTACCTTGCGTTACATGCCGGGTTCTCGCTTTTGAAGGCTTTGAGAGCCCTTTTTGTGTGGCAGCGGGTCGGTGCCAGGAATGAGACTAATAGAGCAGTGAAATGAAAGACCTTAGCGTTTATAGAAATATCGGTATCTTCGCCCACGTCGACGCAGGCAAGACGACGACGACCGAGCGAATCCTCAAGCTCACAGGCAAGATCCATCGCACCGGTGAGGTTCACGATGGCGAAGCCACGACAGATTTCATGGAACAGGAGCAGGAGCGTGGCATCACGATTCAGTCGGCTGCCACAAGTTGCCAGTGGAATAATCACACGCTCAATATCATTGACACACCGGGACACGTTGACTTCACGATCGAGGTCTATCGTTCACTCAAGGTGCTCGACGGTGGTGTCGGCGTATTCTGTGGATCCGGTGGCGTCGAGCCGCAGTCTGAGACGAACTGGCGCTACGCCAACGAGTCCGAAGTCGCGCGGATCATCTTCGTCAACAAGCTGGACCGTATCGGTGCCGATTTCTACAGCGTGGTAAAGCAGGTCGAGAATGTGCTTGCTGCACATCCGCTGGTCATGGTTTTGCCTATCGGTGTCGAAGATAACTTCAAGGGTCTGGTGGACCTCCTGACACGCAAGGCCTGGATTTGGTCGGATTCGAGCGATCCGGAGTCTTACGAGATAACGGACGTTCCCGAGGATATGCAGGACGCGGTCGAAGAATGGCGCGAGAAGCTCATCGAAACGGCTGTCGAGCAGGACGACGACCTGCTGGAACAGTACCTGGAGGGCAATGAGCCCTCGGTTGAGGACATCAAACGCTGTGTTCGAAAGGGTACGATCGCGCTTGATTTCTTCCCGACCTACTGTGGTTCTGCCTTTAAAAACAAAGGTATACAGAACGTTCTTAATGCAGTCGTTGACTACTTGCCGAACCCGACCGAGGTCAAGCCCCAGCCGGAAATGGACCTCGACGGCAAGGAAAGCGGCAGGTTCGCAGAGATAGACCCTGAGAAGCCATTGCGCGCATTGGCCTTCAAGATCATGGATGACCGCTATGGCGCCCTGACCTTCACACGCATTTACTCGGGAACGATGAAAAAAGGCGACACGGTCCTGAATACGTTTACGGGCAAAACCGAGCGTATTGGCCGTATCGTCGAGATGCATGCCAACTCACGCCAGGAACTCGAATCCGCGCAGGCAGGCGACATTGTGGCCTTGCTCGGCATGAAGAATACGCGTACGGGCCATACACTCGCGGATCCCAAGAATCCGGCGACCCTGGAACCCATGGTATTTCCTGACCCGGTGATCTCGGTGGCGATTTCCCCGAAAGACAAAGCCGGCAACGAGAAGATGGGTGTTGCCCTGAACAAGATGGTTCAGGAAGACCCCTCTTTCCAGGTTGCGACCGACGAGGATTCCGGCGAGACGCTGATCAAGGGCATGGGCGAGCTACACCTGGATATCAAGGTCGATATCCTGCGCCGCACACACCATGTGGACGTCGAGATGGGTAAGCCACAGGTTGCCTACCGCGAGACGATTACCCAGCTTATCGAAGATACCTACACGCACAAGAAACAGTCCGGTGGTTCGGGCCAGTACGGCAAGATCGAGTACAAGATCGAGCCAGCTGAGAAGAACGCCGGCTACGAATTCGAGTCGCTGGTCACCGGCGGTAACGTACCGCGTGAGTACTGGAGCGCGATCGAGAAGGCCTTCGAGAGCTGCATGGTTGAGGGCACCCTGGCCGGGTACCCGCTGCTCGACGTCAAGTTCACGTTGCTCGACGGTGCTTACCACGCGGTCGACTCTTCGGCACTGGCCTTCGAAATAGCGACCAAGGCCGCCTACCGCCAGTCGATTCCCAAAGCACGCCCACAGCTGCTCGAGCCGATCATGAAGGTGGATGTGTTCACGCCGGACGATAACGTCGGTGATGTCATTGGTGACCTCAACCGCCGCCGCGGCATGATCAAGTCTCAGGACGCTGGCGCGACAGGCGTACGCGTCAAAGCGGATGCGCCGCTGGCCGAGATGTTCGGCTACATTGGTCATCTGCGTACGCTGACGTCTGGCCGTGGCCAGTTCTCGATGGAGTTCTCGCACTACGCGCCATGTCCGGCGAACGTGGCCGAGGAAGTCATCAGGGAAGCGCAGGAGCGCAAGGCCGCGAAGTAAGGCTCTAACCTGTAAAGGGGTCGAAGCGATTCATCTAAATCGGTTCGACCCCTTTTTTTGTGCCTGTGCGGAATGCGTCGATACTGAAGAACAACACCGCAGCCCAGATACTCCCAAAGCATACGAGATGGGCCGTCGTCAGATGCTCCCCGTAGTAAAGACCTGTCAAGAACTGCAGTGTGGGTGCTAGGAATTGCATGAACCCGATTGTCGTCAGCGTCACGCGTTTGGCAGCAATCGCAAAAAACAATAGCGGTAAAACGGTTACGGGACCGCCGAGCACCAACAAGGCCGAGAGGCCTCCATCACCGGCCGTCAGCGACGCTTGCTGTGTTGCAACCAGCCAGATCATCCATAAAGCGGCGGCCGGGAACAACAGCAACGTCTCGATAAACAGCCCTGGCATTGCGCCAATTGCAATCTTCTTGCGTATTACGCCGTAGGCCGTGAACAATCCGGCCAGCGACAACGCGACCCAGGGGAAACCACCCCCGCTCACGGTCAGGAACAGCACACCAAACGAGGCCAATATGACAGCAACAACCTGTAGCCTGCGCAGGCGCTCACCGAGCAATACGACACCAACCCCGACGTACATGAGAGGATTAATGTAGTAGCCAAGACTCGTCTCGAAAATGCGGTCATTTTGTACGGCCCAGATGTAAATCAGCCAGTTGGTCGAAATGCACAAGGCCGCCAGGGCGAGCCATGCGAGCATCGTTCGATCAGCCAATGCCCTCCTCACCTCCGACCATTGCCGACGCGCAAGAATGATCAGCGCTCCGAACGGCACTGCCCAGACGACGCGGTGCCCCAGCACCTCCAGCGGAGCAACCGACGCGATCCACTTGAAATAGACGGGGAAGATGCCCCACATGAAATACGCAAGAAGACCGATGAAGACACCCGCGCGTGCCTCGTTATCGCCGAAGTTCGAGCTCATATGATCTGCTAGTCCGGTGTCTCAGCAGCCGCTGAAGGACCGCCGAGCCACGCTCGAAAATATCGTGCCCGAGCAAACAAATCTTCCTGCAGCATGTAGAGCGACGGAATCAGGAACAAGGTAATGACCGTCGCGAAAATGATGCCGAAACTTATGGAAATCGCGGTTGGAACCACGACCTGGGCTTGTGAGCTCGTTTCGAGAAGTATTGGCAACAAACCCGCCGCCGTAGTAAACGAGGTCAGAACGATCGCGCGAAACCTGGCCGTGCCCGATTCAATGATTGCCTGCCGAATCGGTACGCCCTGCACCCGAGCCTTGTTGATAAAGTCGACCATGATAAGGCTATCGTTCACAACGACGCCTGCCAGCGCAATCAAGCCGAACATGGAAAACATGCTGAGCGCCATGTCCATGATCACGTGACCGATTACTGCGCCAATCAGTCCAAACGGAATCACCGACATTATTAGTAACGGCTGACTGTATGAGTGCAGTGGAATGGCA
>Ga0316191_10000829_pt1 | contig 20782 bp, 21 predicted proteins | sample Eddworburr2cm_MG_FD_204928 | JGI IMG/M metagenome (GOLD analysis project Ga0316191, IMG submission 204928) | Coastal sediment microbial communities from Maine, United States - Eddy worm burrow 2 cm | ecosystem: Environmental > Aquatic > Marine > Coastal > Sediment | place: USA: Maine... | reverse complement strand
ATCCGTTGCCTGTCTCGGAACCGAGTTAAGGGGACACAATACCCATCGTGTCCCCAGAATGAAAAACCCCCGGCCGCACCGAAGGGCGCCGCCGGGGGACATTGGCTCAATTTACAAACCGGCTGATCTTAGTTGGGATCCACCTTTTTCAGATATTTGTAGATATCCGAATCGGAGGAGATGACCAGAGAGGTGTTATCACCTACTATTGTATCGTAGCTTTCCAGAGTCTTCATAAAAGAGAAAAATTCTGGATCCTGGTTGAAGGCCTCGGCGTAAATCTTGGTGGCCTCGGCGTCTGCTTTACCTTTTATTTCAAGAGCTTCCTTGTTTGCCCCAGAGGTAATTTCCCGGAGTTGCCTGTCAACGGTACCAAGTATTCTGGCTTTCTGGCCCTCACCCATCGAGCGTTTCTCCGCGGCTATTCTCTTTCGTTCCGAGATCATTCGGTCATAGACCCGCAGCCTGACCGATTCAATGTAGTTGACCCGGCGGAACATGACATCCACCAGTTCGATTCCATATTGCGGCATGGCCCTGGAAGATATCTCAAGAACCTGATTGGAGATCACGTCTCTTCCCCGTAGGGGTTTAGTTCCCGGTTCCTGATTGGAAGGCGTCATGGTATCGAGTGACCAGTCGGAGCTCCTGATAATCTCGATCAGGTTGTTCTTGTTGACCATATCACGAACGGTACCGCCGATGATATCGTCGAGAAGCGACTGGGCCCGGGATTCCGTTCTCACGGCCTGCATGAACCTGAGAGCGTCGACGATCCGCCAGCGAGCAGTGACATCGAGATAGACAAAGGTCTTGTCGTTGGTGGGGATCTGATTTGGATCGCCGTTCCAGATGACGATCCGCTTGTCGAACTCGTTGACCTGCTGCAGAAAAGGCATTTTGAAGTAGAGCCCTGCCTCTGTTTTCGGTTCACCAATTGGTTTACCGAACTGGGTGATCATCACCTGCCGACCCTCCTGGACGATAAAAAAGCCGTCGTAGACAAGCACGATACCGAGCAGGACAAGACCGATCAGGAGAAAATTTGCAATTTGTTTCATGGTGTATTCCTCTCGTAAACTATTGTCCTTGCGGGACCGGTTGATTGTTCTTGCGGAGGTTGAGCAGCGGCAGCGGTCCCTGCTGTGCTTCATCCATGATGTAAATGGTTTCTACCTGCGGCAGTATGGACTGCATTTTTTCCAGATACATGCGCTGCCGGGTGACATCGGGAGCGTTTTTGTATTCGCTTAAAATTTCGACGAAACGGCTCGTCTCACCCATCGCGTTGTTGATCCGCTCAGTGGCGTAACCGCGTGATTCCTCAACGATCTTCAAAGCATTACCGCGGGCGGCGGGGATTACCCGGTTATAGGTTTCCTCGGCTTCGTTTACCAGCCGTTTCATATCCTGGTCGGCCTCGTTGACTTCGTTAAAGGCAGGCTTGACCTGCTCCGGCGGGTTGATGTCCTGGAACTGCACCGTGACAAGACCGACGCCAGCTTCTAGAAAATTCAGCTGTTCCTGCAGCTCCTGCTTGACGTTTGCGGCCAGAATCTCACGGTTACTGAGGACGTAATCGAAATCCATGTTGCCGACGACCCGCCTGGTAACCGCTTCTGAAAGGTCATGTACCGCCTGCTTGACGTCCTGGACCTTGAACAGGTAATTGATTGGATCTGCTATGCGATACTGAACGATCCAGGCCACGTTGATAACGTTTTTGTCAGCGGTCAGCATCAGCGACTCCATGTCGTAACCGCGACTGTCAAAAGATGTTTTTTGGCCGGGATTTCGGGTCCTGAACCCAAATTCCTGTTTCTGAATCTGGAGAATGTTGACTTTGGCCAGCGACTCCATATACGGAATTTTCAGATGCAGACCCGGTTGGGCGGTACGGTTGTATTTTCCAAAGCGCAGCACCACGCCGACTTCGTTGGGAGCAACCTTGTAAAATGATTGGTACACCCCTTGGAAGAGGATGATGATCAGCGCTAGGATGAGCACTTTGGAGATGATCGAAAAGGGACTCGTCGGCGGCCGCTTCGAGGGCGGCTCACCATCGCCGGAATCCGGCTTTTTCTTATCAGTGAATAGATCCTGTAGTTTCTTGATCAGTTGAGCGACAATCTCCTCTGGTGTTTGAGGGCGTTTCTTGCGCCCCCACGGAGGTTGTTGATCTTGGTTAGACATGTGGGGCTCCAGTGAGTTTAACTTAAATAAAAACAGACCGCCGCTGAATGCCAGCCTGCGAATCTGAGCGTCTGAAATCTGACTACAGAGGTAAGTATTAATGCTTACAAATCAAGCGCTACAAAGTAATTCATAGAGTTAATAAAGACAAGCAGAAGCTGTCAGGCGGCCAAAGCCATGTTCCAGCAGGTCAATACGGTGAAGATCGAGATCAGCAGGCAGCAGGTCTGCACGAAAGACGAAGTTTTGAACCGGCGGGTCGGCAGCAGGCCGAAGAAAACCCCCAGGATGAGGCCGGCAATGAGACCGAACAGGTGGGCGCCGAGGTCGGTTCTGACCCCTGAACTGCCAAGCATGGCCAATAGTCCGGCGCCGCCCATCAGGGGGACGAGCATCCTGACGCCTGGAACCCTTTTGTGTTCGATAATCTGATGGGCACTCAGCAACCCTATCATTGCAAAAACGGCGGTGGAAAAGCCGATTGAAATATGGCCGGGGCCATGGATCAGGGCGTTGATATAGTTGCCGGCCGCAGCGCTGAGCAGCAGTGACAGCAAGCCGATACCGGCGCCGCTGATCTGCAGAAAGAAATAAAGCAGAAAGCCGCCGATGAGCACATTGCCGGCCAGGTGGGAGAAGTCGGAATGCAGACAAAGGGCGGTAATCAGGCGGAAATATTGACCCTGCTGGAGCACCGCCCCACTGTTGCCGGCACCCCCGGAAAACCACACCGACTCGGGATTGTAGGGACCGGTCACCGAGTAGAAGAGCGCCAGCGCCGCCATGGTCAGAATCACCGGCAACCCGGTCGATAGCGGCTCGATCCGATTGTCGATCAGCGGCGGCGGCCAGTTCCGGTTTTCCCGAAAATAGGCCCTCAGCTGTCCTGCGGCTTCCTGCTGCTTGTCAACCGCCACCGATATCGAAGCCGATCCATCAGCGCTGCGCTCGATACGATGGGCGATGTTCCTGGCCGAGAGAACCAGCGAACAGGTATCGACCAGCATCATGTCGTCTGAGGTATAGACGACCGTTTCAGTGCCGGACTGCGATTCAGTTTCCATAAAATAAAAAAGGCCGCCCACAGTGCAGGCGGCCTTGATTCCTCAAAAAGCTGACTGTCAGCTCAAATCGTCAACGCTGACCACCGGCCCGTATTTCTCTTTGAGGGCCAGAAGTTCGCTTTTCTGTTTTTCATAAACAGCAAACAGCTGGGGCGGAATATCGTTTTCCTTTTCATAGGCCTCGGTCTGCATATCGATCCGGTTCAGGATGTTGTCGGCGTAGAGGGCAAATTGCATGTCGTAAAGGGATTTGGGATATTCTTTGTCGATGCCGGCAAATAGTTTTTTGAGATCCTCGTAGTAAGGCAGCCAGCCGATCGGAGAGTCGATTGCCTTGACATCGCCGTTGGCAAAAAGCTCGAGCCAGCCGAGCCACACTTTTACATCTTTTTTCTCTCCCAGCAGGCCCGATCCGGAGCCACCGCGATTCTCGTACGTGAGAAAGTAGTTGAGACCGGCCATTATCGGTCTGCCCTGGTCCGAGATCTGCTCGGAATTGAAAAACAGGAACTGGGCATCCATATAGTCGGCCAGTGCACCGGGGATAAAGGGAGCGTTGGCCCAGGGCTGCCTGCGAACACCGGTCACGCCAATTTCGGTGGCCGTGGCCTGGGAGACGATCGAGGCGCCAATGACAACGCCTTCGTCCATGGATTTTGCCGCCCAGACTGGAGGCATGGTGTCGCTGTCCCGGCCGGAATAGGTGATGACCTTGACAGGAACGCCGGCCGGATCCTCGGCCGCCTCGGTGTTGTGGTTGGCGATGGCCTCGGCCAGCAGCGTACAGCGAGAGTTTTTGTGCGACATGGGCACCAGGTTGCCGTCGGCATCGGTCTTGCCGGTCCACCATTCTCCCTGAAAGTTCACACCTTTTTCGGGTGGGGTTTCACCGTTGCCCACCCAGTGAGGAACGTCATGTTCATCGATCAGCACGTTGGACCAGATCACTTCGGTGCCGTCACCTCTGAGACAGTCCATCAGATAGGGATCACCCTCGCGGTTGACGTCCTCGACAATGCCGAAAATGCCTTTCTCGGGGTTGATTGCCCGAACAGTCCCGTCGGCGGCAATCCACAACTGGGCAAGATCGTCGCCGATGAAATCGGTACCGACCATTGCCGTTGTCGTTTTTCCGCAGCCGGAAGGGGCTGCGCCGGCCATAAAGGTTTTGCGGCCGTCCAGTCCCGTCATTCCAGTGATGAACATATGCTCGGAGAGGTGTTCACCAGTCTTGTAGTAAGTTGCATAGTCTACGCAGAAGCGATGGTTGCCCTTTTTCATCAGCAGGGTGTTGCCGGCGTAAGTGCAGTAGCATGAAAAGGTGGTCAGCCAACTCCGGTCCATGAAAATTCTGGCGTTGGGCACATCCTCGGGCCGGTTGGCCCCTTCCGAGTGGACATTGGTAAAGAAGACCCCGACCCGGTCGGCCTCGCTGTCAAACTTGTCGTAACAGTTGCGGTACAGTAGTTCGGCGGAGTGGAGCACGTAGGTGGAGGAGGAAATCTCGATGGCCGCTATGGAGGCTTCGGCGCCGACGGGACCGCGACTGTAGAAGCCGATCATCATGGTCAGCCCCTTCATGATGCCGTCCATATAGGTGCGAACGTAATCGGTGCCCTCGTCTCGCAAAATGGATTTTGCCAGCGAACTCATTTTCTCGCCTTCATTGATGATATAGAAGGTCTGGTTTACCAGCCGAGCCTGATCCTGGGGCAGATCAAAATGAATGGTGTGGCCGTCTTTGGCGAGTTTTCGCTCTTCACCTTTGTCGAGACTGTACTGCCTGATCCAGTCAAGATCTTCTGCGCTGCCACTATTTACGAACACCGAGTCCGGTTTGCAGTGGACGATGGCGTTGGCGATTTTGATCAGGGCGTCAGCATTGGTGATGACTGACAGTTTTTTGAGATTGGCTTCATCAAGGTTGTCACTGAGGACGTTCTGCGCCTCGGCAAGTGAACTGATTCCTCCGACCACAGCCAGGATGTCGGAGCCTTTGGATAACTCGAGCATGTTCTACTCCTTGGTTAAGTTGATATGCGGAAAACACGGTCTTACGGTGATTTCCAAGTCAGGAAGCTGGATTATTGATCGCGCAATGATAAGTATTATTTAAAACTCAGTCAAGGATGCCCGGATGATGAGCTTTTTCAACCACCGTCCGCAAATCTACTTTATTTTCATGCGTTTTCAAGGAAAATGCCGTAAGCTTTGGAGCGATTTTATCTCACGCCTTTAGGGCGCGTATCATCATCTATAATTACTGCCTGGCAATATAAGGAGGAAAAACATGATTCATGTCATTGCATCGGTGTCGATCAAGCAGGGTAGTCGGGGCGAATTTCTGGAAATATTCAAGGCCAATGTGAGAAAAGTCCTCCAGGAGCAGGGCTGCATCGAATATCGGCCGGCTGTGGATGTAGCCACCGGGCTCGATCCGCAGGTTCTCGATGAAAACCTGGTGACCGTCATTGAAAAGTGGGAAAGCCTCGAGGATCTTCACGCCCACCTGTCGGCTCCGCATATGCTCGCCTACAGGGAGAAGGTCAGTTCCATGGTTGAAGGTGTGAAGTTGAAGGTGCTCGAGGACGCCTGAGAAAAAGGAGTCGTCACCCTTCTTTTCCTTAAAACCTGACTTATTATATCGCTCAACTTGAAATGCTCTGCCGATGAGGCAGCAAAAGGAAATCAAAGAGGAATGCAGATGAGATGGCTTGTGGTGCTCGATCCGCTTGACGGGTTGATCTCGAAGACCGATACATCGCTGGCGGTGATTAACAGAGCCCGGGTGGAGGGAATCGAGGTCGATACCGCCACCATTGAAGAGCTCTATTTCGAAGAACAGGCAAGGGTCCTGGCCACTGGTGCCGACGGCTCGACTGAGCCGAAGGTCCTGGGCGGCTACGACCTGATCTTCATGCGCAAGGAGCCTCCCTATGACATGCGCTTTCATTACGCCACCCACCTGCTCTCGCTGAGCAATACGCTGGTACTCAACAGTCCCTCCGCCCTGCGTGATTTCAATGAGAAGTTGATTGTTCTGCCGTTTGCCAAGTATATGCCGCCAACACTGGTGGCTGCAGATCTATCGGTAATCGGGGGGTTTATCAGCCGCCAGGGGCGGGTGGTGGTCAAATCCCTGGACAGTTTTCAGGGTAAATCCGTACAGCTGCTCGCCGAAAATGATACGGAGCTGCTGCAATCTTTTACCAACGGCGGGACCAAGCCGGTGATGGTGCAGAAATTTCTTGAAGATGTTTACGACGGTGATAAACGGGTAATCACCATTGGAGACCAGGTGGCAGGGGCCGCCTTGCGCAAGCCGAAACAGGGCTATCACGCCAATTTTGCCAACAGCGAGGCGCTGAAAAGTCCCCTGAGCGCACGTGAACAGGCTGCTATGGATGAACTTTGCCCCTGGATGGTTTCCCAGGGTATTCATTTTTCCGGGCTCGACTTCATCGGCGGCTATCTGACTGAGATTAACATCACTTGTCCAACCGGAATCGTCCAGATCTCCGAACTCGAAGGCAGGGATCTGGCCGGCGAAATCGTCGACTATTTCTCACAACTGGTGTGATGCTCCTACTCCGATGAATGCTTTATCGATCAAAGATCTGAGAAAAAGATACAACAGCGGCCTCGAGGCGCTCAACGGCATCACCCTCGATGTCAAAGAGGGCGAGTTTTTTGGCCTGCTCGGTCCCAATGGTGCCGGAAAAACCACGACCATCGGTATTATTACTTCTCTGGTGACTAAGACGGACGGTAAGGTTACCGTGTTCGGCATCGATATAGATGTCGATTTTTCCGCAGCCAAGCGAATGATTGGCGTGGTTCCCCAGGAATTCAACTTCTCGATTTTTGAAAAAGTTGAGGATATTGTCTGCCAGCAGGCCGGCTATTACGGGATCGGCCGTGATCAGGCAGCGGCGAGCAGCGAAAAATATCTCAGACAACTCGGTCTCTGGGAAAAACGACGAACCACCGCCCGGGAGCTTTCGGGAGGCATGAAGCGAAGACTGATGATCGCCCGGGGTCTGGTCCATGAACCCAGGCTGCTCATTCTCGACGAGCCGACCGCCGGCGTCGATGTTGAACTGCGGCGCGGCATGTGGGATTTTCTTGAAAAGCTGAACCGGAAAGGCAGGACAATCATCCTGACCACCCATTACCTCGAGGAGGCAGAACGGCTCTGCTCGCGAATCGCTATCATTTCCGACGGCAGGATTATCGAAAATGCCAGCAAGAGGGATCTGCTTAAAAAGCTCGATAAGGAGACTTTTGTTTTGGATGTCAGGGACAGCAATAGAGAAATTGCGCCACTGGAAAAGGTGAGCTTCCTTGCCGTAGACGAAACCACCCTGGAGGCGACCATCACCAAGGGTCAGTCACTCAACCTGGTGTTCGAGCATCTCGGCCGTCATGGGATAGAGGTCGATTCGATGCGCAGCAAAACGAATCGGCTGGAAGAAATATTCATGGGGATGGTCGAGTGATGCAGGAAAGCCTGATCTGCCTTTATACAATTGCCCGGCGGGAAACCACCAGGATTTTCAGGATCTGGGTACAGACCCTGGTGCCCCCGGTGATCACCATGACGCTCTATTTCATCGTTTTCGGGACCTTTATAGGTTCCCAGCTTTCCGGTATCAATGGCTTTGAGTACATGGCCTTTATCGCCCCCGGCCTGATCATGATGTCGATTATCACCAACTCCTATACCAATACCGTATCGAGCTTCTTCTCTACTAAATTTCAGAAGAACATCGAGGAAATGCTGGTCAGCCCGACCCCGAACTGGGTAATCGTTCTGGGGTTCGTCTCCGGCGGGGTGGTCCGGGGACTGAGTGTTGGTTTTCTGGTCTCCATGGTCAGTCTCATATTTATCCGGCTGCCGCTCTACAGCATCGTCATTACCTCACTGTTCGCCTTTCTGACCAGTTTCGTCTTCGCTCTGGCCGGTATGATCAACGGTATATTCGCCAAGAAATTCGATGATATCTCTATCATCCCAACCTTCGTAATCACACCGCTCACCTATCTCGGCGGGGTCTTCTACTCGATCTCGTTGCTGCCGGATTTCTGGCAGATGATCTCCAAAGCCAACCCGATTATTTACATGATCGATGGATTTCGCTACGGATTCCTGGGCATCGCCGACATGAGTGTGATGACCGGTCTGGGCATGCTTATATTTTTTGCAGTGGTATTATTCTCGATCAATATCTATCTCCTGAAAAAGGGGATCGGTATAAGGACCTGAAAAAAATGGTAGAACTCTATGTGACTTCAACCTGTCCGTTCTGTATCAAAGTGATACGGGCGGCCGAAGCAATGGGACTGCTGGAAGGACAAGATTATCTCATCGTCGATGCCGGTCATGGTACGCCAGGACGAAAGAAAGTCTTCGATACCGGCGGCAAGTCCATGGTACCGTTTCTCCTGGACGGTGATTCGTGGATGTATGAAAGTGATGATATTATCGACTATCTCAGAGACAAATTTTCATCCTAGTTTAAGGACAGGAACTAACAGCCTTTGGCGGCCATGACCGTTTCTTGGATCGGCAGGTTATTACCAGCCAGTGCTATTTTGATCCCTTTTTTCGAATATTCACGCTTGATAAGACTGCAGGTGCATGAGGCCGGTGGCGGTCGATTGTCAATGGGTTGTAGGTTGAAAGCGGTTCTTCGAGATGCGGGAATTGGTCAACTGAATTTAGCTGCCAATCAAATCCAGAAACTCATCCTCGGAAAGAATTACCTTTCCGGCTTCCCTGGCCTTGGTCAGTTTCGATCCGGCCTTCTCGCCGGCAACAACGTGGGTCACTTTTTTAGTCACCGATGAGGCGATGGTGCCGCCGTGTTCTTTCACCAGTTTTTTGGCCTCGTCCCGCGAGAGCCTGGTCAGGCTGCCGGTGAAAACCAGGGTTGCTCCCGAGAGGGCCAGGCCATCTGCAGCTTGTCTCGCCGCAGCAGGGGAAACCCCGGCCTGGTTGAGACGGTCGAGCATCGCCACAATTCGCCCGTTGCCGAAATAATCCACAAGACTGCGGGCCGCCTGATCCCCGATCCCGTCGATTTCGAGGAGCTCAGCCTCGGTGGCTGCCGCAATCTTCTCCAGTGAGCCGAAGTGGCTCTCAAGCAGGGAGGAGGAATTTTCGCCGATGAAGCGTATGCCCAGAGCAGCGATAAAATCAGCCAGTGGAGGAGTGCGGGCCTGCTTGATGGCAGTCAGCACGTTGTCGGCCGATTTTTCACCCCAGCCTTCGAGGTTTTTCAAAACCTCTCTCTCCATGGTGTAGAGATCGGCGATTTCCCTGATTAGACCTTCCCCATAGAGCTGCTCGACATAACGTTTGCCGAGACCTTCGATATCAAGTCCTGCCTTGGAGCAATAGTGTATCAGGCCTCTGAGCTGCTGGGCCGGACACTGCATGTTCGGGCAGCGGGTCACCGCCTCGTCCTCGGGTTTTATCAGCTCGCTGTCGCAAGCCGGGCAGCGGGTCGGCAGGGTGATCGGTGTCTCTTTTCCGGTGCGTTTGGCAACCATCGGTTTGACCACTTCGGGAATCACATCGCCGGCCCTTTGAACCAGGACCGAATCACCGATACGCAGGTCCTTGCGGTTTATCTCATCCTGATTGTGCAGGGTGGCTCTGCTCACAGTGGCGCCATCAAGGTTGACCGGGTCCAGCAGGGCCACCGGGGTAATGGCGCCCGTCCGGCCGACCTGAAAATCAACGCCGCACAAGGTGGTGGTGGCCTGGGTGGCCGGGAATTTTCTGGCTATGGCCCAACGCGGGGCCCTGGCTTTGACTCCCAGTCGACTCTGCAGCAGCAGTTCGTCAACTTTTACCACCATACCGTCGATCTCATAGGGAAGATCATGACGAATCGAGCTCAGTTGGTTGTAGTGGCCGATGACCTCATCGATGCCTGGACAGAAGCGGTTATGAGGGCAGGTGGGAAAACCGATTCTGTTGAGGTAGCCGAGCAGTTCCGTCTGGCTGGTGCAGGGGGTGGACTGCTGTTCGCCGACCCCGTAGGCAAAAAATTTCAGGGGTCTCTGGGCGGTCACGGTGGGGTCGAGCTGGCGCAGTGAACCGGCAGCCGCGTTGCGGGGATTGGCGAAGGGCTGAAGTGCTTTACTGAGCTGGTGCTCGTTAAGCTCGGTGAAACCCTGCTTGTCCATATAGACTTCACCTCTTACTTCGAGCAGTTCTGGACTTTCCTGAACCAGTCTGAGCGGAATGGTGCCGATGGTTTTGAGCTGGGCACTGATGTTTTCTCCGATGCTGCCGTCTCCCCTGGTGGAGCCGGTGACCAGCCGACCGTGCCTGTAGACCAGCTCAACCGCGAGTCCGTCCATTTTTGGTTCGGCGGAGAAGCCGCTGACCACCGGTTCGTTGAGGAACCGCTGCAGCCGCTCGGAAAAATCTCGGAGATCCTGGTCGGAAAAGCCATTTTCGAGGCTTAACATCGGTAGGCGATGCCGGGCCTGCTCAAACTTGTCAAGCGGTGCTCCTCCGACTCGCCTGGTGGGTGAGTCTTCGGCAGATAGAGCCGGGTAGGCCTCCTCCAGCTTCAGCAGTTCCTGAAAAAGCCGATCATACTCGCTGTCTGAGATAACCGGATCGTCGAGGACATAGTAGCGGTGGGCATGGTCATTGAGCTGCCTGGTGAGCTCTTCGATCCGCCGGGCGGCTTCCATCAGGCTCAGGTATCGCTCAGCAGTTTCCCTGATTTGGCGACATTGTCGCGTTCCATTTCATCGATGAAGATGAGTACCGCCTCGGGAGGTTTGTTGGCTTCTTTGCTGATGACCTCGGTTACACCTTTGCTGATGTTCTGTTTCTGTTCTTTGGTCAGGGTTCCTGCGACCCTGATGCTGACATAGGGCATAATATCTCCTTGTGGGTCTGATTTTTTAATCTTGCCCGAAAATGCACATCGGACTAAGGTGCGGCGTACGCCAGCGGATTTGCTGTCAATCATGCGTACTGAAGCAGAATAATTTTGATTTCCACCCGAGTCAATGACTGAAGGAGTATTTGAGGATGAAACATATACTGGTGACCGGCGGGGCAGGGTATATCGGCAGCCATACCTGCCTGGAATTGCTCGAGCAGGGATATGAGATTACCGTTGTCGACAATCTCGGCAATGCCAAGAAAGAATCGCTGAAGCGGGTCGAACGTCTGAGCGGCGGGCGGATAAACCTGGTCGTCATCGATGTGCGTGACCGGGAGAGGCTGGCTGCAGTCTTTGCTGGGGCCGAACGCCCCATTGAGGCGGTCATCCATTTTGCCGGTTTAAAGGCGGTGGGTGAATCGGTCCAGAAACCGCTGCTCTACTATCAGAATAATCTGATTTCAACCCTGGTGCTGACCGAGGTGATGCTCGAGCATGGCGTTCATAATCTTATCTTCAGCTCTTCGGCCACCGTCTATGGTGATCCGGAAAATAGCCCCATTCCTGAGGAGGCGCCTCTTTTTTGTACCAACCCCTACGGTCGCACCAAACTGATGACCGAGGAGATCCTGCGCGACATCAATCGGGCCCACCCGCAACTCAATGTCGTTCTGCTGCGCTATTTCAACCCGGTGGGTGCTCATCTTAGTGGTGAGATTGGTGAAGATCCCAATGGCATCCCGAATAATCTGGCGCCCTATATCACCCAGGTGCTGATCGGCAAGCTTGACGAGCTTTCGGTGTTCGGTGATGACTATCCAACCCCTGATGGTTCAGGAGTCAGAGACTACATCCATGTCGTAGATCTGGCTCGGGGTCATGTCAAGGCCCTGGACAAACTGGCTGAGAATCCCGGAGTCGTGGCTTATAATCTGGGAACCGGACGGGGCTATTCGGTGCTTGAAGTCATTCAAGGGTTTGAAAAGGCCAGCGGCAGAGCAGTGGCCTACCGGGTCGCTCAGCGACGCCCGGGAGATGCGGCAAGCTGTTATGCAGATCCGGCCAGGGCCGAGCGGGAATTGAACTGGAAAGCCGAGTTTGATCTCGATCAGATGTGTATTGACAGCTGGAACTGGCAGCGGAAAAACCCGGAAGGCTATTAATTACAGCTGGTTTGATGTGCTGGAAAACAGTATTTGAGGCGTTGGATCTGTCCTGGTTTCAACCACTCCTCTACATTGTCGTACCCCCTCTTTTCTTTGGTGATTTCAGACGTTTGATTGCTATTCATCAGATTCTGTTAAAAAAACAATAAATTCTTCTTGAATTCGATTGGTCCGGGTGCTAGTTTTGTGCCTTCGTTTTACGTTATGCAACTTTTGCACAACTCGACCAGGTATGAGTTCAACGATAATTTTTGGCTGCGGTAACACCCTCATGGGCGATGACGGTTTTGGCCCTGCAGTGGTTGACAAATTGAATGGTGGGGGCACCCTGCCCGATGGGGTTGAAGCCATCGATGCGATGACCGGTGTCCGTGAGTATTTGTTCGACTACCTGCTCAGCGAAGAAGGCCGCCCTGAGCATATTATTATTCTTGATGCGGTTGATTTTGAGGAACGGATTCCCGGTGAACTGTTCTGCATCGAATCCTCCTCGATCCCGGCCAAAAAAATCCATGACTTTTCCCTCCATCAGTTTCCCACGGTGAACCTCCTGCAGGAGTTGGAAGCACACACCTCCATCCGGGTAACCATACTGGCCGCCCAGGCCGAGTACATCCCGGCGGAGATCGAGCCGGGGCTCACGAAGTCGATGAAATCAGCCGTTACTAAGGCATGCGAGCAGATATTGCACATTGTTCAAAATCAGCAAAACGAGGTGACCATCAATGATGTATGAGTTTAGAGTCAGCGAAATGGCTGAAGAATTTGGTGTTCATCGAAATACCATAAGGAACTGGATAAATTCCGGCACCCTTGCCGCCAAGGAAGGGCCCGGCCGCAAGTACCTTATGAAGTTCGGGGACTACCAGCTTCTTTGCGAAAAATTCGGGCGGCAGCCGCACATAAAACCATCGAGCTATGTGGATCCGGATAAGGTTCGCAAGCTCGAGGAAGATGCTCACCGGCCAGAACCGATTGTGCTCGGTTTCACCGAGAAGACTATCTGTGCCGACACCAGTTGGGCCGATACCTGTCTAACCTGCGGAACCTGTGCCAGCGCCTGCCCGATCGCCGGGGTTGATGGGCTGGATCCCAGAAAAATAGTCAGGATGGCTGTGCTCGGACTCGAAGATGAACTCAAAGACACCAACTGGCCATGGAAGTGCACCATGTGCGCCAAGTGCGAAAATGCTTGTCCGGCCGGGGTTGAGATCATGGCGCTGATGCGGCGACTGCGTGGTCTCAGGGATCGCGACCTGGTACCGGGGCCGATTCACAAAGGTGTGGTAACCTGCCTGGAGCGGGGTAATAACTTAGGCATTCCCAAAGACGACTTTGTCTTTCTCTGTGAGGAACTGGGGGAAGAACTCGAGGAAGAAGGACTTGAGGGCTTCAAGACCCCAGTCGATGTGGTCGGCGCCAAAGTTCTGGTGACGGTCAATTCCAAAGAGCCCTTCGCTGAACCGGACGATATGAAATACTGGTGGAGGATTTTCCACGCCGCCGGTGAGTCCTGGACCATTTCCTCGGAGAATTGGGAGGGGGTCAACTGGGGGTTGTTTTCCGGTGACGACGAATCCATGAAGACGGTGGTCGGGCGCATCGTCGATAATATGAGGCGCCTGAAATGCGAGGTGCTGCTCTTACCCGAGTGAGGCCATGCCTACTATGCAACCCGGGTCGGGTTGAACAAATGGTACCCAGAAGCGCTGAACGAATTCAAGATTGTCTCGGTCTTCGATCTGCTGATGGAATACGTCGAAGAGGGCCGCATCGAGCTTGATAACAGCAGGCATCAGCTGCGTGCCACCTATCACGATCCCTGCAACTACGGGCGCAAGTCCATGAAAGCCTTTGGCGTAGCCTATTACGAGGAAGGCCGAATCATTACCCAGAAATGCTGCACCGACTACAAGGAGATGGAGCCCAATCGGGAAAGCAATTATTGCTGTGGCGCCGGCGGTGGTGCCTGGGCCATGCCGTTTGCCCCGGAACGGGTCTTCTACGGCCGCATCAAGGCCCGGCAGATCCAGGAGACCGGTGCTGAGCTGGTGATTGCCCCCTGTCACAACTGCAGGGACCAGATGATGAAATCTCTCAATCAGGAATACGATCTCGGTATTGAAGTAAAGTATCTCTGGGAACTCGTTGCCGACTCCCTGGTCCTCCCTGGTCAGAAGCAGAAAGAGATGGAAACCGAGGAGGCCGGTGAGTAACCGGACCTAGAATCAGGACTACCAGGAACTGGTTCCGGAGAATCCGGAATCTCAAGAATTTATAAGAGGAGACACCCACCATGCTGGATACGAAAAAAGTCGGGTCGGTGATGATAGTCGGCGGCGGTATTACCGGTATGCAGGCAGCACTGGATATTGCCGATGCGGGCTATTACGTCTATCTGGTCGAAAGGTCCGGAGCCATCGGTGGAGCGATGGCCCAGTTGGATAAGACCTTTCCGACCAACGACTGCTCGATGTGAATCATCGCGCCAAAACTGGTTGAGTGCGGTCGGCACTTAAATATACAACTGATGACCCTGAGCGAGGTTGCCGCTATCTCTGGAGAAGCAGGCAATTTCGAGGTTACCGTAAAAGAACATCCACGTTATGTGGATATGGAAAAATGCATTGCCTGCGGAGAGTGTGCAGCCAAATGCCCGAAGAAAATCGACAGCGAATACGATGCTGCCACCGGCAAGCGCAAGGCCATTTATGTCAAATACGCCCAGGCGGTACCGTTAAAGTATCAGATCGATGCCGACAGCTGCATCCGCTTCAGAAAAGCGGGAGCCTGCGGTTTCTGTGAAAAGGTCTGTCCGGCCGATGCCATCAATTTCGATGACACCGAAAAGATGCACAACCTCAACGTCGGGGCCATCGTCATGGCGCCCGGGTTCGAACCTTTCGATCCGGCCACGGCCGCTGTCTGGGGGTATGGCCGATATCCCAATGTGATAACCTCCCTGCAGTTCGAGCGTTACATGTCCGCCTCGGGCCCCACCGAGGGACATCTTATCCGCCCCTCTGACGGCAAGGAAATAACCAAGGTCGCTTTCCTGCAATGCGTCGGCTCGCGTGATGAAAATAAATGCGGCAACGGTTACTGCTCATCGGTTTGCTGTATGTATGCGATCAAGGAAGCGGTGATGGCAAAGGATCATGTGCCGGGACTGCGTACCTCGATTTTCATGATGGACATGAGGACCCATGGCAAGGATTTCGACCGCTATTATCAACGGGCCAAGGAAGAATCCGGCGTACGTTTCGTCCGCTGCCGGGTGCACGGGGTAGAACCGGAAGGTGGTAGCGGTGATCTGCGCCTGCACTATATCAACGAAGAGGGACGTCAGGTGGAGGAGTATTTCGACCTGGTGGTGCTCTCCGTTGGTCTGCAGATTCCCGAGCACGTCAAAAAACTCAGCAGTATGGCCGGAGTCAGACTGACCAGCGACAGCTTCGCCGCCACCTCTGACTTTTCTCCGGTGTCGACTTCCAAGAAGGGGATCTTCACCTGCGGGGCGTTTGCCGGTCCCAAGGATATTCCCCAGTCGGTACTCGAAGGATCCGCCGCTGCCGCCGCCGTTGCCGATATACTGGCCCCCGCGCGTGGAGAGCTGACCCAGGAAAAGAGTTTCCCGGAAGAACGTGAGATTGGCAGTGAAGATCCCCGGGTGGGCGTTTTTGTCTGTCATTGCGGTTCAAATATTGCCGGAGTCGTCGATGTCGAAGCGGTGGCCGATTACGCCCAGGAACTGCCGGGAGTTGTCCACGTGGAGCGAAATCTGTTCAGCTGCTCCCAGGACACCCAGGAGCAGATGATCCAGACCATCAAGGAAAAAGGGCTGAACCGGGTGGTGGTCGCCGCCTGTACACCACGAACCCATGAACCGCTGTTTCGGGAGACCCTGAAATCGGCGGGCTTGAATGAATATCTGGTGGAAATGGCCAACGTCAGGAACCAGAATTCCTGGGTCCATGCGGCCACCCCGGATACCGCCACTCTCAAGGCCAAGGATCTGGTGCGGATGGCGGTGGCCAAAGTGGCCAGACAGTTTTCACTGCAGCCTATCTCGGTGCCGATCAAACAGAAGGGTCTGGTGGTTGGCGGTGGCATCGCCGGCATGACCTCGGCGCTGAATCTGGCCGAGCAGGGCTTCGAAGTGCATCTCGTCGAAAAGACTCAGGCGCTGGGCGGCAATGCCATCTTTCTGGGCCATACCTGGTCCGGTGAAGCGATCTCTGCTCGGACTGTGAAGATCATCGAGGAAGTCGCCAAAAATGAAAAAATCATCCTTCATACCGGATTTGAAGTAACCGCTGCCGAGGGGTTTGTCGGCAACTTCCGCTCCACCATCGCCGCCAAAGACGGCCTGACCAAGACCATCGATCACGGGATTGGTATCGTAGCCACCGGCGGTCAACCGCTGCGTCCAGAGGAGTATGGCTACGGGCGAATCCCCAATGTGGTCACCTCCCTGGAATTCGATCGGCTCTTCAAACTCAAGGAACAGCACGCGGTCAAAGCAAAGTCGATTGTCTTTATCCAGTGTGTCGGTTCCCGTGAGAAGGAGAGGATGTACTGTTCGAAGGTGTGCTGCACCCATTCGGTACAGACCGCCATCGACCTCAAACAGGAAGATCCGAACAGGATGATCTATATTCTCTACCGCGACATGCGAACCTACGGTCAGCGGGAGGCGTTGTATAAAAAAGCACGTGAACTCGGCGTCATCTTCATTAACTACGAGCTGCACGGTAAACCCAAGGTAGACGTCAAGCACAAAAAAGCGCTCATCGAGGTCTGGGACCATGTCCTGCATCGTCCGCTGGCAATAGAGGCCGACATGGTGGTGCTGGCTACCGCCATCGTGGCTAATCCGGACAGTGATAAACTCCACAAGCTCTATAAGGTGTCAGTTGATGGTGACGGCTTTTTTCAGGAAGCGCATGCCAAGCTGCGACCCGTTGATTTTGCCACCGACGGCATGTTCGTTGCCGGCTTGGCCCACTATCCGAAACCGGTGGAGGAATCGGTCGCCCAGGCCCTGGCTGCTTCGGCCCGGGCGGCGACCCTGCTGTCGAGGTCCGAGGTCAGCCTTGATGCGGTCAAGGCGGAACCCGATCTCGATTATTGTGATGGCTGTGCTCTGTGCCTGGACGTCTGTCCCTATCACGCTATAAGCCTGGTTGAGGAGAGTGGCGATGAGGGCCGGATTTCTAAATATATCACGGTCAACAAGGCGCAATGCAAGGGCTGCGGACTGTGCCAGGGAACCTGTCCAAAACGTGGTGTCGTCGTACAGGGTTTTACGATGGATCAGATCAGCGCCCAGATTGAAGCGGCGCTGGTCGTCTGAGAATTCGGGTAAAAGGGAATTGTCCCATAACTACAGAGGAATCGAGTAATGAATTTTGAACCCAAAATCATTGCATTCTGCTGCAACTGGTGCTCCTATGCCGCCGCCGATCTGGCCGGTACTTCGAGGATGCAGTACCCGCCCAACGTCAGAATCATCAGGGTTATGTGTTCGGGCATGGTGCATCCGGAGTTTATAACCAAGGCCCTGGACCAGGGGGCCGACGGCGTCATGGTTCTGGGCTGACACCTGGGTGAATGTCATTACCTGGATGGTAATTATAAAGCACTTTCGCGTTCAGATATGATCGTCGAGTTGCTGGAAGACTACGGCTATGAACCAGAACGATTTGCCATAACCTGGGTATCGTCGGCCGAACCCGATAAATTCGTCAAGGCCGTCACTCAGATGACCGAGAAGATCAAGAAACTCGGTCCCATTCAGGACCAGGCTCAAGCCGTATAGAGGAGGTAGAGATGGGAGTTACGACTGCTTTAGAATGGCTGAGTTCCTGCTCCGGATGCGAGATAGCCATCCTCAATATAGGAGAGGATCTGGTAGAGCTGCTGACCGAGCATCTTGACATCGTCCATGCCCCGGTCATCATGGATCATAAATATTTCGGCCAATGCGGGGATGAAGGTACGGAGTTGGAGATCCCCGAAGCGGCAGTCGGTATCGTTACCGGAGGTGTGTCGAACGAGGAACACCTCGAAGTGCTCGAGGAAATGCGCAAGAAATGCAAGATCCTGATTGCCCTCGGTTCATGCGCCACCCAAGGCGGCATCCCGGCCCTGATGAATGGTCAGGATTCGGCCCGAAGTTTCGACGAGATTTATCAGACCCCGTCGACTGATGAAGGGGCGACGCGGCCGGACCAGGGTGTTCCCGATCTGCTTGATCGCACCTACGCTCTCGATGAGAAGGTCAAGATCGACTTGATGCTCCCCGGCTGCCCGCCGAATCCGGCCCATATCGCCGAACTGATCACCGCTTTGCTCGAGGACAGAGAGCCTGACTTGCCGACCAAGAGTGTCTGCGACAGCTGTCCCACCAGAAGGGAAGGCAAGGGCAGTGTGTCCACGGTCAAGCGCTATACCGAGAATGCCGAGTTCGACCCGGAGAAACCGGTCGGCGAAATGCGCTGTCTGCTCGAACAGGGGTTCATGTGCATGGGGCCGGTCACCGCCGCCGGTTGTGCCAAACGCGGCGCCCCGAGCTGCATCGAGGCCCGGGTTCCGTGCCGCGGCTGTTTTGGTTCGGTTATGCCGAAAGGCAACCAGATGCTTGATATGATGAATGCGCTGGCCAGCAACGGCATCGATTTTAAATCTGTGGTGGATCGCCGGTCCATGCTGAGGTTCAGCGGCGCCCATGGTAATCTGCGGCCCCCACGCAAGGCCGCTGTGAAGGAGGAATAAGATGGGTAAGGTATTGCAAATTCAACCGGTTACCCGAATCGAGGGACATGCCCGAATCTCGGTGCATCTCAGCGACGACGGTAACGTCGAGGACGCCTACATGAGCCTGATGTCTCTGCGCGGCTTCGAAAAATTCATAGAGGGGCGGCCCGCCGAAGAGGTGCCCCGGATCGTCAACCGGATATGCGGAATCTGTCCGTGGATGCATCACACCGCCTCCAATAAAGCAGTTGACGGCTGCTTCGGTGTGACGCCGACGCCCACCGGCCATAAGCTTCGGGAACTGCTACAGGTGATGGCACACATCAATGACAAGATCCTCCATTTCTTTTTCCTGGCGGCTCCCGATTTTGTGCTGGGTCCCGATGCCGACTACTCGGTGAGAAATGTGATCGGGGTTGTCAAGGCTGCCCCGGAACTGGCTTCGAAGGTCGTCAAGATGCGCCAGCTCGGTCAGATGATGCTCGATCGCTTTGCCGGAAAGGCGATTCATCCGATCGCCGCGGTCGTCGGCGGCTTCTCCAAGCCGATGCTCGAGGCGGAGCGTCAGGAGTTGCTCAATGATACCCGGACATTGCTGGATTTCTCCGAGTATGCGCTCGAGTTCGCCAAGGAGAACGTGTTCAGCAAATACATGGACGTAATCGGCGAGCTCGGCGTGATCACCACCGGCTTCCTCGGCACCGTCGATCGTGCGGACGGCTCCTTCAGAATATATGACGGTACACAGCGTCTGATGAAGGCCGACGGCAGCTACGTCGACTTCGAGGGGGAGGATTATCTCGATTTCCTCGGCGAACATGTCGAGCCGTGGGGCTACGGTAAGATGCCTTATGCCAAGTCCTGGGATGAAGGGTTCTCCCTGGACCTGGATGAGCCCAAAGGCATCTATCGGGCTAACACGCTGGCCAGACTCAACGTCTGCGAACAGATGTCCACCCCCAAGGCTCAGGCAGCCTTGGAGGAGTTCCGGCAAGCTTTCGGCCGCCCGGCTCAGGCAACCCTGCTCTATCACTATGCCCGCTTGATCGAGCTGGTGTACGCCTGTGAACGGACCATCGAACTGCTCGAGTGGGACGGCATTACAGACACCGATGTGCGAGCCAAGGTGAATCCTGGGGCCGGTCGGGGCGTCGGAGTGGTCGAGGCGCCTCGCGGCACGCTGATCCATGATTATACCACCGATGCCAACGGCTGTATCGAATCTGCCAATCTCATCGTCGGCACTACCCACAATATCGGGCCGATGAATATGAGTGTCAAACAGGCCGCTACCTCACTCATTAAGGATGGTGTCTACGATCAGGGGATACTCAATAAGGTGGAGATGGCCGTCAGGGCCTATGACCCGTGAATGTCCTGCGCTACCCACCGCCTGGATGGCGGAATCCCCCTGGCTTTGGAAATCATCGACTCGGAAGGAAAACTGGTTGAGACGATAACCAATTGATGATATCGGACGCTGACGCAGACTGCGGTGCCGTCCGATACTCTTGACGGCGGATATATTTTTGAGTATCACACTAGTGGCTGAACCCCGGAGCAGTGGGAAAGGAGTTCTGCTGCGATTCTTGGAAACGGAGTTGCTATGACTGCAAAAGCAAAACGGTCTGCCAGATTACGGGTGCGAGCGGAAAATCCCAGCGGCGCCTGTGGCAATGTGGAT
>Ga0316191_10000828_pt1 | contig 20784 bp, 12 predicted proteins | sample Eddworburr2cm_MG_FD_204928 | JGI IMG/M metagenome (GOLD analysis project Ga0316191, IMG submission 204928) | Coastal sediment microbial communities from Maine, United States - Eddy worm burrow 2 cm | ecosystem: Environmental > Aquatic > Marine > Coastal > Sediment | place: USA: Maine... | reverse complement strand
TCGACCTGTCTCGGTGATCAGTTCAGCGAGATCGGGGTCGGAACGGGCGTCGCGGCCAACGGCAGCTACACCCGGGAGATGTCCGGGGCGATCGCCCAGCTCTCCATCTTCGACGGCGCGCTCGACGTCGCGGAGGTCCAGACCGAGTACCTTGCCGACCTGGCGCTGTACAACGTCCCCTTGACCGACCAGGCCGGGTCCGGCGCTGGAGACGTCCCGACGAGCGGCGTCCGAAGGCGGGGAACCGGCGATTACTCGACCCGGGATGGACGGGGCCTCGGGACGGCGCAGCCATCCGACCCGACGCTGGATAGCCCCTCGGCAACCGACGTCGACAGTGCGGCCCCGACGGATCCGTCGGCCCCGGCGGAGTTGACGATAACCAGCCTGGCCGTGCCTGACGAGAGCGAGGGCCCGATCGGCTGCGTCGGCAACGATCCGCTGGGCCGGCCCTACGACTCGAACGCGGTCTGCATGCACCTCTCGGCGGGCGACGGCTTCGCCACCATGGCCGACGGACGGCCGCTGTACATCTTCAGCTTCCGCGACGTCACGGGACTGGACGAGAACTCCATGCCGACACTGCTCGACGAGGGTTTCCTGGGAGCCGAGGCGCCGGCGCCGACGATCCACCTCGATCAGGGCGACCAGTTCTACCTCAGCCTGACCAACGTCGGTATGGCCATCCGTCCCGACCTGTTCGATCCGCACACCGTGCACTACCACGGCTTCCCCAACGCCTCGTCGGCGTTCGACGGAGTCCCGGACGCCTCGATCTCGGTCAACATGAACGGGACGCTGACCTACTACTACAACGTCGTGGAGCCCGGCACCTACATGTACCACTGCCACGTCGAGGCCACCGAGCACATGCAGATGGGCATGCTCGGCAACCTCTACGTCCGGCCTGCGCAGAACCAGCTTCCCGGCGGGACCGACCTGAGCGGCTTCACCCACGAAGCCGGTTTCGAGTACGCCTACAACGACGAGGACGGGTCGACCTACTACGACGTCGACGTCCCGATCCAGATCGGCTCGTTCGATGCCGACTTCCACGACGCGAGCTGGAACGTGCAGCCGCTGCCGTTCGCTCTGATGGAGGACACGTACCCGTTGCTCAACGGTCGCGGGTACCCCGACACCGTGAATCCCGGCAATCTGGCCACGGCCGAGAACGGCAACAAGGAATCCCAGCGCGTCGACACGAGGATCACGGCCCAAACCGGTCAACGGATCCTGCTGCGGATCTCCAACCTCAACGTGACCAACTTCTACACGCTGGCCTCGTTGGGCATCCCGATGCAGGTCGTGGGCAAGGACGCCAGGCTGCACCGCGGCCCGACGGGTACCGACCTGTACTACCGCACCAACTCCGTCACGATCGGTGGCGGAGAGTCGATCGACGTCATCCTCGACACCCGCGGTCTGGACGGCGTCGTGGGGACGACCGACGACATCGCCCCCGGTACTTACTTCGTCTACACCACCAACCTGAACTTCCTCAGCAACAATGACGAGCCTCTCGGGGGCATGATGACCGAGATCGTCATCGAGGCAGCGCCATGAAGCGGAGGACCATGACCATGACGCGAATGATTTGGAAACTCGGACCGGCGGCGGTCCTCACGGCGGTGCTCCTCTGGGGATTCACCGGACCCGCGGAAGCGGCGATCGAAGGAATCACCGGAGTCGACGCCGGCGGCGGCGTGGTGCAGTTCAACCTGACGGCGCGCTGCGACTTCATCAGCACGCCCGACGGCAACTCCGTCCTCATCTGGGGCTACTCGGACGACGCCAACCCGCTGCAGCGGGCTCAGTACCCGGGGCCGACGCTGATCGTCAACGAGGGCGACGTCGTCGAGATCACCCTGACCAACTGGATCACCGACGAAACCGGGGCGCTGATCGGGGTCAACACCTCGATGGTCTTCCCCGGTCACAGCGTCGCGGCGACCGGCGGCGAACAGGGCCTGCTCGGTCGCGAGGCGGCACCGGGAGGCACCGTGAGTTACACGTTCACGGCGAGCCATCCCGGCACCTTCCTCTATCACAGCGGCACTCGAGCGGATCTCCAGATCGAGCTGGGCCTGTTGGGCGCGCTGATCGTCCGGCCGAGCGGAGGGCTGCCGGCGGAGCCGGTGGTCGATCCCGGCACCGGTCGAGTGACCTCGCGGGGCCACGCCTACAACGACTCGGACACGGCGTTCGACCGCGAGCACCTGTACCTGCTGACCGAGATGGACCCGGACGTCCACGACCTGGTGGAGTTCGGCCAGATGGACCAGATCGACGGCACGACCTACCGGCCGGTCTACTGGTTCGTCAACGGCCGGGCCGCCCCGGACACGCTCTCGGCGCCGAACGTGCCGTGGCTGCCCACGCAGCCCTACAACGCGCTGACCCGGATGCTGCCCGGCGAGCGGGTCCTGATGCGGGTCGTCGGGCTGTCCCGCGACCTGCACCCGTTCCACCATCACGGTAACCACGCCCGCGTCGTCGGCACCGACGGCCGGCTGCTGCAAAGTCCAACCACGGCTTCCGGCGCCGACCTGTCCTACGAGGTCTTCACCATCCAGTCCGTTCCGGGTGAGACGGTCGACGCGATCTTCACCTGGAGCGACAAGGACATGAACTGGGATATCTACGGTCACACCGGGGGCGAGCTACACGGCGCCTACGCCGGCGCCGGCGTAGGCACCGAGATCTGCGCCGGCTACGTCCCCGGCAACGAGGCCACCTACTTCGACCCGTACAACTACGAGTGGTGCCCGAATCACAAGGACGGACTGTGTCCGGGGGATCCCCCGGTCGCCGGCTGTCCCAAACCGCTTCCCGTCGTACTGCCCGAGAACCAGGACCTCGCCTTCGGCGGCTTCTGGAGCGGCAGCCCGTTCCTGGGCGCCGAGGGCGGCCTGCCCCCGGGCGAGGGCGGCCTCAACCCGAACGCGGGCTTCTTCTTCATGTGGCACTCCCACACCGAGAAGGAGCTCGTCAACTTCGACATCTTCCCAGGCGGGATGCTGACGATGATGGTCGTCGAGCCGCCCGGGACCACGGACATCCCGTAATGGATAGGGGGGGAAGATGACGAAGCACATCACACACGAGAGGTTCACGATCATGAAGACCGTCGCGCTCGCAGTGGTTATCCTCGGTCTGGCCGCGAGTCCGGCAATGGCCGCTGACGTCTACCTGGTGGCCAAGGAGTACACCAAGGACCTTCCCGCAGAGGACATGACGCCGGTCGTCGACTTCGGCACCGTCGCCGGCGGTATCCAGTCCTACGGCGGCGGTCAGGACGCGGGTGGCACGGCGACCGTCGAGGACGGTGGGGCGACCCTGCACATCGTCGGCAACGCCTGGAAGAAGATCGCCTTCCCCTACGCGTTCACCTCCGCGACGATCCTCGAGCTCGACTTCAAGAGCACCGCCCAGGCCGAGATCCACGGGATCGGCTTCGACAACGACGACGCGATCAACGTGGCCCAGACGTACCAGTTCTGGGGCACCCAGACGCCCTGGGGCATCCAGGATTTCAACAACTACCCTTCGGGGGCGGACGTCGACGGCTGGCAACACTACGTCATCCCGGTGGGGCTGATGTTTGCCGGCAACCCGGGATTCATGACCTTCACCAACGATGACGACAATGCTCCGCAGGACGGGGAAAGCTACTTCCGCAACGTCAAGGTCCACGAGCCCGGCTCGGCCACCGTGACGATGTGGGGCTTTGCCGAGGACCTGACGGGGGGCGACTGCTACAACAACGGCCCGCTGGACCCGGCTTGCGTTGCCGCGGTGCCGAGCTCACCGGGACCGCGGATCACCGTCGACCCGACCGATTCCGATCTACGCATCTTCCTGACCAACCTGCTCGCCGACCCGGTGTCGATCGTGATCCCGGGCCAGGAGATGCCTTGGTCCGGCGCCAGCGGCCCGACGTGGGACAACGGCGATGTCGGTGCTCGTAACAACCTGACCCAACGCGTGCGTTCCTTCGGGCTCGAGGCCCCACCGAACGGTAATCAAATGTACTCCTGGGACATGACCAACACTACGGCGTTCCGGGCAGGGACGTTCATCTACCAGAGCGGAACGAATCCGGCCGTGCAAGTTCAGATGGGGTTGTACGGCGCGGTGACCCAGGACGCGGCAGTAGGTGAGGCCTACCCCGGGGCGGCCTACGCCAACGAGGTCGAGCTGTTCTACAGCGAGATCGACCCGGCCCTGCACGCCGCGGTGGCCGGCGGCATCTACGGCACGCCAGCCTACCCCAGCACGCTGCGCTACGATCCCAAGTACTTCCTGACCAACGGTGAGCCCTACGATCCCGACGCGCCGGGCTCCCAGACGATCGGCGGTGTGCGCACCGACGAGACGCTGCTGATCCGCTTCTTCAACGCCGGCCTGCGCACGCACGTCCCGACGCTGAACGACCCGTACATGAGCGTCGTCGCGGAAGACGGCAACGCTTATCCGTTCGCCCGCTCCCAGTACTCGGTTCGTCTTGCCGCGGGCAAGACGATGGACGCGCTCCTCACTCCGACCGCATCGGGAAGCTACGCGATCTACGACCACATGCTCGACCTGACCAACGCCGGACGCTCGCCCGGCGGCCTGATCAGCTTCCTCACGGTGCTGGTGCCGGGCGTGCTCGACTTCAACGCCCACCCGATCCTGTCCTACGGTGGCAGCCAGGACCCGGGGACGGCGACGGTCAGCATCGAGGACGGTGGCGCGACCCTGCACATCGTCGGCAACGGCTGGAAGGCGATCGCGCTGCCCTACGTGGTCACTCCCGGCGTGACGACCATCGAGTTCGACTTCAAGAGCACCGCCGAGGGCGACATCCACGGGCTGGGCTTCGACACGGACCTGGCGACCATCGACCCCACTCAGACCTTCGAGTTCTACGGAACCCAGGCGTGGGGCATCCAGACCTACAACGACTACCCGCTGGGAGCGGACGTCAACGGCTGGACGCACTACAGCATCACCGTCCCCGCGGGTTACCCGCTGGGCAACGCGCTGTACTTGACCTTCGCCAACGACGACGATGTCGGCGCCAACACGGGGGAGAGCTACTTCCGCAACGTGATCATCGGCAACTAGAAACACCGCCGCATCCGCGCCCGACGAGATACGACGTCGCGGGCGCGGCGGTCCCCGTTCGCCAACGCGACGCGGCGATGGAGAGTCAGCGACGAAGTCAAAAGGACGTCCGAAAGCAGAGCGGAATCTCGGGGGCGCCGCTTGTGTGGCCCTCGTTGCACTCACGGCCGTGCTGGCCAGTTGTACCGCGGTAGCACGCCACGAGGTCAGCGGGCCGGCCGACGCCCGTACGCAAAAGGTCTGCGCCGAGACGTGGGGCATCGAGATCGTCTCGCTACGCCGCTCGGCCGCCGACTCGATGTTGGATCTGCGCTACCGCATCCTGGATGGCGATAAGGCGATGAAGCTCGTCGATCGCTCGATCGACGCCTACCTCATCGACCAGGCCACGGGGCGCACCGTCGCCGTGCCCGACACGGCCAAGATCGGCCCGCTGCGGCAGACGACCAAGTACGGCAAGCCGCCGGAGGGCCGGGTCTTCTTCATGCTGTTCCCCAATCCCGGCAAGTCGATCCGGGCAGGCGACAAGGTCACGGTGGTCCTCGGCGAGTTCAAGGCGACCGACCTTGTCGTCGAGTAGCGGAAGGTTCGACCGGACGATGCGTACCATGCCGTCACTTCACGCGCCGATGCTTGCGCTGGGCCTGCTGGTTGCCGCGCCGGCGTGGGCGTCCGACAAGATCGACCCCGAGCTGCAGGCCCTGATGCAGAGTCTCGGCGATGGCGAGACGACGGCGGTCATCATCGAGTTCTCGGACAAGGTCGACCTCGAGCGCTTCCGTCCACTGGGCGAATCCGTCCGGCGGATGCGGATGGTCACCGCGCTGCGCCGGCAGGCGGCGATCACGCAGGGCTCCGTCACCGATCTGCTACGCCAGCGTGCCGCGCGCAAGCCGGTCGAGCTGTGGCTGATCAACGCGCTGGCCCTCGCCGCGGACGCAGACCTGATCGGCAAGCTCGCCGCGCGCCCGGAGGTCGCCTCGATCCGCGCGGACCGGACGATCCAGCTCGTCGAGGCGACGCAGGCCGCAACGGCCGCCTCCCCCGTGCCGCACCCGCCGGCCGCGGACCAGGGCCGGGAGGGCGCTACGACCGAGTGGAACATCGCGGCCATCAACGCGCCGACCCTTTGGAGCCAGGGAATCGACGGCGACGGCGTGGTCGTGGCGAGCCTGGATTCCGGGGTCGATGCCACGCACCCCGACCTCGCCGACCGCTGGCGCAGCGCCGCAGGCTGGTTCGATCCGCACGGCGAGCACAGCACGCCGTCGGATGCCACGGGCCACGGCACGCACGTGATGGGTCTGATCGTCGGCGGGGACGCAGGCGGCACTTCGATCGGGGTGGCGCCCGGTGCCCGTTGGATCGCGGCCAAGATATTCGACGACTCGGGGGCCACCACGCTGAGCGCGATCCACCAGTGCTTCCAGTGGCTGCTCGATCCGGACGGCCTGCCCGCCACCGACGACGCGCCGGACATCGCCAACAACTCGTGGGGCCTGACCGACAACATCAACCAGTGCATCCTCGAGTTCCGGCCCGACGTCCAGGCGCTCAAGCTGGCCGGGATCGCCGTCGTCTTCTCCGCCGGCAACGCCGGCAACCTCGGCGGTCCGACCAGCCTGAGTCCGGCCAACAACCCCGAGGGCTTTGCCGTGGGCATGGTCGACGACGGAATGTCCGTCGACCCGCAGAGCAGCCGAGGTCCGTCTGCCTGCGACGTCGACGTCTATCCCGAGCTCGTCGCCCCCGGAGTTCTCGTCTGGACCGCCGACCTGCTGGGCCAGTACACCGAGGAGCTGGGCACGTCCTTCGCCGCGCCCCACGTGTCGGGCGCGATGGCGCTTCTCCTGCAGCAGTACCCCGGTGCGACGGTGGAGGAGCTGGAGCTAGCGCTGAAGGACAGCGCCACCGACCTGGGAACCCCAGGTCCGGACAACGCTTACGGCTACGGCCTGATCGACGTGCCGTTGGCCGCCGCGGAGCTGTCGACCTACGCCTGCCCGGACGGCGACGGTGACGGACGCGGTGCCGGCGCGGGCTGCCTGGATCTCGATTGCGACGACGCCGCGGGCGACGTGTGGAGTGCTCCGGGACCGGCCCGCGATTTGACCTTCGGCGGCGACCATCAGACGCTGACCTGGGCGGCGCCCATCGACCCCGGCGCCGAGATCGCTTCCCTGCACTACGACATCATCCGTTCGGGAGACCGCTCGGACTTCCTGGCCGGGACCTGTATCGAGTCCGACGACGCCACCGACACCGTCGCCGTCGATCCGCAGTCACCGCCGTCGGGCCTCGCCTTCTACTACGTGGTCCGACCCGAGAACGACTGCGGATCCGGGCTGACGGCCCCGGCGGCCTCATGTCCCTGATTCCGGAAAGTAAGATCGCGCGCGCCGCGCGCGGGCTGCGCTGCTTGGTCGCCAGCGCGGGGCTGATCTGGGCCGGCGCCGCCGCGGCCGCCGTCACATTCGACCCGCCCGTCGTCTCCGACCTGGCCGGACCCGGAGCGGGCGACAGCCTCGTCCACGGCGACCTCGATCACGACTGCATCCTCGATCTCGTGGCAGTCCGCGACGAGACCGTCGCCTCGGAAACCCTCAGCATCATCGTACGCATCGGCGACGGCCTGGGCGGGTTTGCCGGCGGGACCCTGAGCGCCGGGACGAGCTTGACCGACCTCGAGCTGGCGGACATCGATCGCGATGGAAGCCTGGACCTGATCTCCACCGAGAGCTTCGAGTCCCTGGGCTTCCCGACGGGCCTGTGCGCCAGCCAGGACCCGCGGGTCCCCGTCTTGCTCGGCGACGGCCTGGGCGGCTTCGTGCTCGGCGCTTGCCTCATCGCCAAGGACCATCCCAGCGCCGTCGTCGCGGGCGACTTCGACGAGAACGGCGCGCCGGACCTCTTCGTGCTCAACGCGCCGACCAGTGGCAGCGGAGCGACGAGCCAGGAGGCCCTGCTCTTTCGCGGCGTGGGCGACGGGACGTTCCTGCCCGGCGAGGTTGTCTTCCTGCGCCGCGGCCTGGACGTCGAGGCCGCGGACCTCGACGGGGACGGCCACCTCGACCTGGCGATCGCCGGAGTCTCGAGCACGTTCGTCTACCTCGGTGGCGGCGACGGCACCTTCGTCCCGCTCGGCGCCGGGATCACCGGGACCTCGAACAACGTCGCCCTCGGCGACGTCAACGGCGACGGCGCCCCCGATGTGGCTGCCGTCGGCTCGGACCCGCTGACAAGCGGGGACGACGTGGTGTGGATCGCGCTGAATCTCGCGGACGGCAGCGGCGGCTTCGCGCCGCCGACCTCGTACCCGACCGGCCAGCACCCGGTGGACGTCGCGGTGGTCGATCTCGACCTCGATCTGCTTGACGACGTGGTCGTGGCCAACAACCTGGGCAACAGCGTGTCGGTCTTTCTCGCCACGGCCAACGGCTCGCTGGGCGCCATGCAGCAGGTCGCCGCGGGCCAGGATCCGATGGCCCTGGTCGTCGCCGACCTGAACCAGGACGGCTTCCCGGATGTGGTCGTCTCCAACCGCAACGAGATCGCCGGTGAGATCGGCGACGGCACGCTCACGACGCTGCTGCAGCAAGCCAGCGCGCCCCTCGCCGTCGCCTCTGACAGCTTGCCCGACGGTGAGGTCGGCTTCGCCTACTCGACCTGCCTCGCGGCTCGCGGCGGGACCGGTCCCTACGCCTGGCAGCTCGGCCCGGGCAGTCTGCCGCAGGGGATCACGCTCGCTTCGACCGGCCGGATCAGCGGGGTGCCGACCGTCAACGGCACCAGCGATTTCACGGTCGAGGTGCAGGACAACGCCGCGGCAGGCGATAGCCGCCTGCTCAGCATCACGGTCTGTCTGGATGCCGACGGTGACGGGTTCAGCGACTGCCGCGGGGACTGCGACGACGGCGACCCGGAGCGCTTCCCCGGCAACCCGGAGATCTGCGACGGTAAGGACAACGACTGCGATCAGATCATCGACTCGGGCCAGGACGGCGATGGGGACGGCGTCGACGACCTGTGCGACAACTGCCCTTCGACGATAAACCCCCGCCAGGACGACGGGGATGCGGACGGCGCCGGTGACGCCTGCGACGGCTGTCCCGCCGATCCGGCCAAGGTGGAGCCCGGGGTCTGCGGCTGCGGCGTGGCGGACACTGACGGCGACGGCGACGGCACGCCCGACTGCGACGATGGTTGCCCGACCGATCCGGACAAGACGGCGCCCGGCGTGTGCGGCTGCGGCACACCGGACACCGATGGCGACGGCGACGGCTTCGCCGCCTGCGTCGACTGCGACGACGGCAATCCCGAATGCACGACCAACTGCACCGACCTCGACGGAGATGGATACTGCGTCACCGTCGATTGCAACGACGGCGCCCCGGAGGTCCACCCCGGCGCCGCGGAGTTGCCGTGCGACGCCACGGACAACGACTGCAGCCCGGCGACCCCCGACATCTTCGACCTGGACGGCGACGGCTGGGCCTGCGACCTCGACTGCGACGAGGGCAACGTGCAGGTCCATCCCGGCGCTGCCGAGGTCGGCTGCGACGGCATCGACAACGACTGCAGCCCGGCGACCGCCGACGTGCGGGACGCCGACACCGACGGCTACCTCTGCAACGTCGATTGCGACGACACCAATGGCCAGGCCTGGAGCGTTCCGGGCAGCACGACGACCCTCGTCGTGGCCGATGATCGCCAGACCGTCTCCTGGCTTGCCCCGTACTTCACGGGCGCCGCACCGGCCACGGTGCGCTACGATCTCGTGCGCGCGGGCGATCCGTCGTCCTTCCTCGACACGGGCCTGTGCGTGGAGTGCGTGGCCTGGGGAGAGGGTCCGGACCCGTCCGCCGTGGATCTCCAGGTTCCGGCCTCCGGACGCGTCTTCTACTACCTGAGCCGGGCGGTCAACGACTGCCCGAACGGCATCGGGACGCTCGGCACGGATTCCAGCCTGGTGCAGAGGACGGCGACCTGCGGTGTGCAGAACGTGGACAGTGACGCCGACGGCACGCCCGACTGCGCCGAGGACTGCCCCCTCGATCCGAACAAGCTGGTCCCCGGGGTCTGCGGTTGCGGCGTGCCGGAGCTGCTCGGCGACGCCGACCTGGACGGCGTTGTGACCTGCATGGACTGCGACGACCTCAACCCCGATTGCCGCACCGACTGCAGCGACAACGACGAGGATCTGCACTGCGCGCCGTTCGATTGCGACGACGGCTCTTCATTCGCATGGGGGCCGCCGGGAGAGGCTGGCTCGCTGGTTCTGTCGGCCGACCGCCAAGGTCTGGACTGGCAGCCGCCCACTGATGCCGGCGGCGATCCGACCCGCCTGCGTTACGACATCTTGCGCTCGGACAACCCGGCGGACTTCCTCGGTTCGATCGTCTGCGTCGAGACCGGAGGCGGTCCGGACACCTCGGCGATCGACCTCGCCGCGCCCGGGCCGGGCGGGACCTTCTATTACTTGGTTCGGGCGACCAACGACTGTGCCGGCATGGCGGGGACCCTGGGCACGGCCTCGACGGGCCAGGAGCGGCTCGGCGGGGTCTGTCCCTAGCCCGGGCTAGGCGCTGTCCTTTCCGTAAACCCCAACCTCTTTGAACACGTTGAGTGCGCACTCGACCCGGCGCAGGAACGGTAGGGTGTATCGCAATTACGATAACGGAATCCACCTTACCGCCTTCGGACAAAAAAGACCGAAGTTCAGATGTTTGCACCCATCATCGCATGGCATTGCCCTTGCGGTACTTAGCCCGAACCGTTGTCCCTGCTGCGCCCGGGCTGTTTCCGACAACCGGAGGCCGAGAGATTGGGTGAGTCCGACACGATCCTGCGCTTTCGCAAGTCGGAGCGCTGGGTTCACTGGTCGATCGCCATTCCTTTCATGGTGTGCTACGCGACCGCCGTGATCCTGTTCGCGTTCTACTACGCGAATCCCGATCGACCCTACCGTGACCTGTTTTCCTGGGCGCACCGGCTGTCCGGCCTGTGCCTGTTCGTTTTCCCGACGCTGGTCCTGGTGCGAAACCTGCGGGACTTCCGGATTCATCTCGACAACGTCCGGCAGGCCTGGGTCTGGACGCTGAGCGACATCAAGTGGCTCTTTCTGATGGGCCTGGCCGCGGTCAGCAGCCGCTTCGAGCTCCCTGAGCAGGGCAAGTTCAACGCGGCGGAGAAGCTGAACTTCATGATGGTCATGGGCACCTGGCCGCTCTACATCGTGACCGGGGTCCTGATCTGGATGCCGGGAGTCGCGTTCGTGGCCTGGGTGCTGCACGTGGCGATGGCGGTCGCCGCCACCCCGCTGATGCTCGGTCACATCTTCATGGCGACGATCAACCCCGACACCCGCGTGGGCCTGTCGGGAATGATCTCCGGCTTCGTCGACCGGAAGTGGGCCAAGCACCACTACCGGCGCTGGTACAGGGAGCAGTTCGAGCGCGGGTCGGAGCCGAAGGCCCAGCCGCCCGCCGTCCTCATCCACTGTCCCGGCTGTCGTCAGGAACATGCCGTCGTCTCGTGGGAAAGCCTGCTTCAGAGCGTGTTCAGTGCCGAGCCGATCTCATGTTCCCACTGCCGGGGAACCCTCGACGTCCTCTCGGTGGCCGGCGAGCCCCACGACGTCGAGTGGATCCTGGAGGAGCTCGATGCCGCCGCGCGGCGAGTCATCGAGCACGCCGGTGAGCCCGCCATCTCTCTCTCCCTCAACGCGCCTTCCGACGACTTGGCGCTTGAGGACCTCCCTTCGAGCCCGCCGCAGCCGTGAGGGGAGCGCATCGACAGGACGCGCGATCTCACTGGAGGTCGTTGCTGCTGGTGCTCGCGACGATCGCCCCGCTGCTCGTCTCGCCGGCGCGAGCCCAGCTCTCGCCGGGCGCGCTGGCCCGTTCCCACGAGGACCTCGACACCGCCCTGAGCTGCTTCAAGTGCCATGGGGGGGGCGAAGAGGACCTGAACGAGCGGTGCCTGACCTGCCACCAGGAGATCTCGTGGCTCGCGAACCAGGGTCGTGGCCTGCACGGACGCGTGGAGAACGAGAGCTGCAGTGCCTGTCACGCCGAGCACGCCGGGCGCGAAACCGAGCTGGCGCGCTTCGAGGAGGGTAGCCCGGATCGATTCGACCACGCAAAAGCCGGCTGGCCCCTGACCGGCAAGCACGGCTCCACGAAGTGCGTCGATTGCCACAAGGTCGAGTTTCGCAAATCGGAGGCGGCACGCCTGTCGAAGCGCAAGAGTCCCGAGAACAGCTACATCGGTCTCGAGACCGAGTGTGTGGCCTGCCACGTCGATCCCCATCGTGAAACGCAGGGTCCGGACTGTCGCCAGTGCCATCTGACCACGGCGTGGAACGCGACGCCCGGCTTTGACCACGCGAAGACCGCCTACCCGCTGACCGGCAAGCACGCGAGTGTCGCCTGCGAGAAGTGTCACCGCCAGACGACGGCGGCCTTGGCGAGCTCCTCGACCCCGCCGCGGATCTTCAAGCCGCTGCCCCACGGCCAGTGCAGCGACTGTCACCGCGACGTGCACCAGGGTCGGGCCGGTCCCACATGCTCGAGCTGTCACGTCACCGAGAACTTCCGTCGCGTCGAGACCAGGTCCTTCGACCATGCCGGGACCGGATACCCGCTCGAGGGCAAGCACCTCCAGGTCAGTTGTGAACGCTGCCATCGCCAGGATGCGGCCGGCGGCCTCGCGGTGGGTGCGCTGGAGACCGGCTCCGTGCGGCGTCTACCCCACGAGCGCTGCGACGACTGTCACGCGGATGCCCACGGTGGACAGCTCGCGAAGCGGCCGGACCGCGGAGATTGCGTGACCTGCCACCGTGTGGAGGGCTGGAAGCCGAGCACCTTCACCGCGGAGCGGCACGCCGCGGTGGAGTTCGCTCTAGAAGGCCGGCACGCCGCGGCCAAGTGCTCCGCCTGTCATGCGCCGCACAGCAAGGGCCCCGCCCTCGCGATGTCGGTCGAGACGCTCGGTAGCGCGCGAGTGGCGCTGGCCCTCGGGGTGCCCGCCTGCGTCTCGTGCCACACGGATCCGCACAACGGCCGTTTCGCCACCGGGGGAGCCAGGGTCCAGGAGCAGGGCTGTCGCGGCTGTCATGGGCTCGACGCCTTCAGGCCGTCGACCCTGCTCGCGAGCGACCACGTGCGTCTGGGCTTTCCGCTCGAGGGCGCACACGGCGCGGTCGCTTGCGAGCGCTGCCACAAGGAGATCCGGCCGCGAGATTCAGCTCCGCAACCGACGTCGACCGTGCCGACGACTCGCGACGCGGCGAGCCCGCTGCTGTTTCGCGCCGAGGGAAGCTGCGAGGGATGCCACCGGAACAAGAACCCGCACGGTGACCAGTTCGAGAGGCGCCGCGACAACGGCTCCTGCGGGAGCTGCCACGACGAGAAAGCGTTCCGGCCCGCTCCCAGGTTCAACCACGACCGGCACACCCGCTTCCCCTTGCTTCGCTCGCACGGCAACGTCGACTGCCAGGAATGCCACCAGAAGAAGCCGGCCCCCTCCGGAGGGCTCGTCGTGATCTACAGCCCGACGACCTTCGACTGCAAGGAGTGCCACAGCCGCACCGCCCCGGAGCTCCCCGAGCGCGCGACCCGCTTCGCCACGACCGAGACCACCTCGAGCAAGAGACGCCGGCGCCGGTAACTCGAGGGCTGGAGAGTCAGTAGTTCTCGGGGTTGTGGTTGTCGCCATGGCACCGCAGGTAGCACCTCCCGCTGCGGTTGCCGGTATCCTCGAAGCGGAGCAGGCCGTTCGAGTTCGGCTGGACGACGTCGAGATCGAAGTTGATGAGGTGCGAGTTCTCCGTGGTGTTGCCCTGCGTCCCGCTCACCCCGTGAGGGTCGTGACAGACCGTGCACGAAGTGTCCTCGCCCCGAACGTGCTTGCTGTGCTCCCCGAACGTCTGGTCCGAGAAGATGCTGGTCTGGTCGTGGCACTTGAAGCACATCGCATACATCTGGGCGTAGTTCTCGCCGTTGTTGCCGTCGCCGTAGTTGAGGTTGCGCTCCATGATGTGCAGATACTGCGACCCGTGAGGCCCCGAGGGTCCCGCATCGTTGTCGTGACAGTCGGTGCAGTAGATCACGCTGTTCTCGGTGTACGGCGGGATCAGGCTGGGGACGTCGGGGTTGCGTCCCGGTGATTCCACCGCGTGGTTCGAGGGGTTACCGGGGTCGAACTCGAGGCGCACGTTGAACTGCACGATCTGACGCCGGGTGTACGGCGGGTCGGGCAGCCCCGATTCCTGCGGCTTGTTGGCACTGTCGGCGTGACACTTGTAGCAGACCTCGTACTCGTAGTTGGCCGGGTCGACGCGCGCACCGGAAGAGTCGATACCCCACGTCCCGCTCAGCGATCCCGTCACGTTCGGTGCCGAGGCGCCCTGCAAGTACGATGCGTGCGGGTTGTGGCAGTCCTGACACTCGGCGTGGCGCTCGACCCCCGGCGCGATCTCCGGAAGGGTCGCCGCCATGTTGTCGGGCGACTCGGCCGCATCGTGTACCGAGGGCGTCACCGAGTAGGTCGGGTGGCTGTAGGCCTTGTTGAAGGCGCTCGAGATGTTCTGCGCTGCCACCGATCCGTCGTGGCAACGTTCGCAGGTCTGTTCCTCGACGAACTTGAGGATGCGCTGAGGCTCGTTGCCCGCATGCGGCCGGTGGCAGCTCTCACACCCGTTGTCACGGACAGACGTGTATCCGGTGTGTGCCCCTTGCGTCGCGGTGTAGGTTGCCGCCGAGGATTCGTGGCTCGACGGGTTCGTCGTCCAGTGCTCGAGCTCGTGACAGGTCACGCAGATCTCCGAGCGCTGGTTGCTCTTCACCAGGAAGCGCCGGGTCACGGGATCCCGGTCCTCGGTGTGCGGGTCATGACACGAGACGCACTGAACCTCGCCGGCCGGGTCGAGCTTCACCGGATCCCCCGGGGGAGGGTCGACCGTTTGCGGGTTCGAAGGATTGGGTTGAAACGAGACGGGGTGGTCGTCCGTCAGGTCCGTCCCCAGGTTCGACGGTCCCGCGGACAGGCGGCCGCCGGCTCCGGTTCCGACCAGTGAGATCAGGCCGTCGTTGACGGTCTGGCCCAGGGCCAGCGTGCCGTCGTGACAGCTCAGGCATAGCTTCGAGCTTCCGGTGGGCTGATCCGGCGGCGTCGCGAGGGTCAGCGTGGTGCTGGCGTACGGCGAGTACGCCCCGACCGACGATTCGTGGTTCCACAATGGAGCGGCCGGACTGGCGTTGTGCGGCGTGTGGCAGAAGACGCACGTCCGCGACTCGGTCTCCGCGGTGATCGTGCCCGGACCCGAGGTCGACAGATTGTGCTTGGAGGTTTGCAGATCGCCGAGCGCCGGCCGTCCGGCGAACGTGGCGAGCAGCAGGATGCCCAGCGCCACCCGGCGCTTCACGATCCCGCTCCCGGAGACGGGCCGTCGCCCAGGTACCGCAACACCTGCACGCGATGGTTGGCGGTGTCCGCGATCAGGATGCGATCGCCGTCGATGTGGATGCCCGCGGGCAGCGTGAGCTCTCCCGATCCCACGCCCGTGCCGCCGATGACGGTCAGCAGGCTGCCCTTGCCATCGTAGACGTGGATCACATCGTGGAGGCCCTCGACCACGTAGACGTGGCCGTCGGAATCGAGCGCGATCCCCTTGGGCTTGTCGAAGTTCCCCGGGCCGTTTCCCGGCATGCCGAAGGCGCGCACGAAGCGACCGTCGGGCTCCAGCACCTGGACGCGGAAGTTCATCGAATCGGAGACGAACAGGCGACCCGAACCGTCGACGGCAACGGCGACCGGATAGTTGAACTCCCCGGGGCCTGTGCCGCGTGCGCCGAACCTGGCGACTTCACGGCCGCCGTCGTCGTACCCGACGAGCCGGTGGCCCGCCGTGTCGACGACCCACAGGACGTTCCGTGCCGAGTCGAAGGCCAGGCCGGTGGGACGCTCGAGATCACCGGCGCCCAGGGTGTCGATCCAGCGGCCGCGCGGATCGAAACGGAGCACGACCCCGCGAACCGAGTCGGAGACATAGAACCGCCCCTGGACGTCCGCGACGACCCCGACCGGAGAGACCAGAGGCTCGTTGTCGCCCTCGATCACGCGCCAGTAACGCGACTGCTCGACGTCGAACAGGTGCACGCTGCGCGCATCCGGATCGGCGACGGCGATGGTTCCGTTCGGGGCTACCGCCACGCCGTAGGGGCGCGCCATGCCGCGCACCCTACGCCCGTGCACGAGGCGATCGAAGAATCTGCGGAACGGGTTGCGGCGGATCCCGATGTCCTCGGGGGTTCGGATCGACTGGACGTATCGGATGCGGGCGCGGTCGGGCGCCGGCGGCCAGGCCGGGACGGGGGCCGTCGGGTCGAGGGTCGGCGGACGATGCGCGCACGCCGCGAACAGGCCCGCGACGAGCAGCACGGCGGCGATGGCGGCTCGCACTAGAAGAACCTGCGGCTCGCCCTGAGCAGGAACGTGTCCTGCTCGAACGAGGTGCCGTTGTGCCGTGCGTAGTGGGTCACCCCGACGACGAACCGCCAGACGCCCGGTCTCCACTCCAGCTCGGGATGGTAGGAGAGAATCGTTTCCTGCCCGATGCTCGTGAACGCGCGGTCCTCGTAGCGGGCGCGGACCCGAAGGGAGAGCCGGCGGCGGAAGCGCCAGTGCGCCCCCGCTGTCAACGCGTCGACCGCGCTGACCAGGTCGTTGCCCGGCAGGAACGGCCCGCCCGCGGCGGGATCGGGGGTGAACTCGGAGATGCCCCTGCGGCTAAACACGGTCATGGAGACGCTCCCACGACCCTCGCTCAGGGAGCCCTCGAGTCCGTACTCCGTGCTCTCCTGCAATCCGAACTGGAAGGTGTCGTAGATCGCGTCGCGCCGGTAGACGGTGACCTGTCCCCGAAGACCGGCCCCGATCCCGCCCTCGAAGCCGCCACGCGCCAGGGTCTCGTCGAAAGTGACCGCGGCGCCCGTCACATCGGTCTCGTTCTTGCGAATCGTGGCCGACCCGAACAGCGCCGCGGTCTCGCCCACGGGAACGCGGAGGTGAAGATCGAACCCCTGGTGGGTCACCGTGCGATCCGGATCGACTTCGTGCGTCGTACGACTGAGTCCGGCGGTGACAACGGACGCCAGCTCGAGGTGCGACCAGTCGCGGTTGTAGCGCACCCCCAGATTGGCTCCCGCCAGGTCCTGGGTCACGGTGGCATCGGCGGTCCTCGACTCCAGCGTGCCCCCGGAGGCGCCTGCGAACGTCTCCCAGTGCTCGCTCACGAGAATTCGGATGTTGCCTCGGGCCTGATGGTTCGTCGAGTTCACGAACTTTCCGGAGTTGTCGTTGTAGTCGTAGCCGAAGTTGAATCCGATTCGGTTTCTACGCGGAACGTCCAGCTGGGCGGAAAGCCGGCTCTGGCTCAGCTGGTCCAGCTCGCCCGAGCTGAACTGGGCGTTGGAAACCGTGCGGATACCGTTGAACAGCAGTACCATGCCGTTGTCGAAGCGGGTCCGGTCGCTGATCGTGAGATCGCGCCGCGCGAACTGTGTGTCGCGAACGAGCTCCTGTTGATCGCTCTGGCCGTACCGCAGTGACATCTCCCGACGGCGGAAACGCTGCGAGAGCTCGACCACGCCGTTCGTCCGCCGCTCCCTGAGAGCGACCGCGGCCTCCAGGTCGTAAGAGCTGCGGTCGTACTGCACGTGAACGTTCCGCTGGCTGGTGGACGTCAGGTTCCACTCGACTCCCCACGCCGAGGTCTCGCGGTCGCCGCTGCTCAGCCCGCGGCCGGTGTAGTCCATGGCCGAACGCCGCGCGAACAGTCGCAGGGGAAAAGGTCGGGTGGGGAAGAAGGTGCCCTCCGCGCGGTATCCGAAGTTGGTGGCATCCTCTCTCCGGCCGTCGATTCCCCGGTCGTCGCGGAAGAGATCGAGGCCGACCAGGAAGCGGTTGAAGCGGTGGTCCCAGATCGAGCCGGCCAGATCGACGCCGTAACGCTGCCGGAACGCGTTGAACGTCGAGCGGGTGCTGCCGTTGACGCCGTCCGAGCGGAACAGCTCCCAGTCGGCCGATCCCGTTAGCTTGAGAAAGTTCTGGGTCTCCTTCGTGCCACGGCCCACAGCCGGGGTCGTCACGCAAACGCCCGCCAGGGCGAAGAGCACCACGGCCCACCCTGATCGCTTCATTGCGCGCTTGCCCCGGTATCGGCCCCTGCTACTTCAGGTGGCACGTGCTGCAGAGCTGGCTTGCCGCATTGGTTGTCGTAAGGAAAGGCTCGTAGGTGTTGTCGTGAGGATCGTGACAACTCGCGCACTGCACCTTCCCTCCGAACAGTGGGACGGTCTGGGCGGCGTCGACGTACGACGCGGAGATGGGAGTCGCCAGCTCCCCGTCGGCGGTGGCGAGCGCGGAGTCGTAGGTGAAGTTCACGGGGTGGTCGTCGGACAGGCTCGTGCCCATGTTCGTGGGGCGCGTGGCCAGGATGCGGCCCGCCGCGTCCAGCTCCGTACCCGAGCCCATGGCGGGGTTCCCGTTGGTGTCGTTGGCCGGATTGCCGAGCTCGTTGACACCCAGGGTGCCGTCGTGGCAGCTCATGCACAGGTTGGAAACGTCGTCGGAACCGGCGCCGATGTCGGAGATATCGGCGGCATCCAGCGAGGGCGAGGCGTAGACGCCGTACGAGGCCACCGCGGACTGCGTGTGGTTCCACAACGGGGCCGCGGGCGTCGCCTGGTGCGGCGTATGGCAGAAGACGCAGATCTGGTCCTCGTCCGTCGAGCGATCGTTTATCTGATCCGCGCCGGCGGACGAAGAGAGGTTGTGCATCGTATCGATGACGTTGGACTGGGCCATCGCCGGTGCGCCGAGCAGTACGGCGGCCGCCATCAGCACCATGATCCTGACAAATGAACGACTCATTCTCTGTCCTCCGTACAACACGTCATTCGCCCAGGAACTGGAAGACCTGGACGCGTCGGTTGATCTGATCCGCAACAAAGACGCGGTTCTGCGAGTCGATGTGCAGGCCCGCGGGTAACCAGAACGTCCCGGGCTCGCGCCCGGCGCCACCGACAAACAGCAGCAGCTGACCCTCGCGATCGAAGATCTGGAAGTTGTTGAATGCGGCGTCGGCGACGTAGATGTGGCCCTGGCTGTCCACCGCGATGCCCTTCGGGCGATGGAAGCTTCCCAGACCGTCGCCGGCCTCCCCGAAGGCGCTCAGGACCTCGCCTTCGGGATCGAGGATCTGAACCCGGAAGTTCCCGGTATCCACGACGTAGACGTTGCCGTCGCCGTCGAGCGCCACGTTCGTCGGGTAGTTGAACTCGCCCTCTTCCGACCCGCGCGAGCCCCAGCGGTCCAGGAAGACTCCCTCGGTGGAGTAGACCAGGATCTGGTGCAGGTGGCTGTCGGCGACGTACAGCCGGTGCCGTCGCTTGTCGATGGCCAGGCCCGCGGGATTCCTCATCCCTTCCTTGCGACCCAGGGCCAGGGCCACCTCCTCGTGCTCGTCGAAGCAGAAGACCGTGTCGAGGCTGACGTCGGAGACGAACAAACGACCCTGCTCGTCGAGCGCCAGACCCACGGGGGTGACCAGACGGCCACGACCCCCGGTCCCCAGCGTGCGGACTTCCTTGGCCTTGGGGTCGAAGACCAGCACCGCGCCGAGCCCGGTATCGGACACAAAGACGCGTCCGAGCGCGTCGGTGACCACGCCGTAGGGTTTGCGGAGGGTGATTCCGGGATCGGTCTGCGGGCCGAGAAGGAGTCTCTTCCACGCCCCGCGCTTCTTGACCATGTCCGACTCTCCGTGCAGCGCGTCGAGGTAGCGGATTCGTGGAGATTCGGGCGGAAGAGGCCACACCAGATCCGAGGCGATCGGGGCCTTCTGTTTGCGCGGCGCACCGGCTCCGGCTTGCACCGACAGCGGAAGCAAAGCAAGAACGCAAATCAAGACTCGGGTTCTCATGGCGGTTGTCTCCACGTGGCCGGTTCGGCCTGCTTGAAGCGAAATCGGGGCCAGGGTTCCGCTCGGCGGGGAGGCGAGCGACGCGCGGCGCCGACCCGTTTGGAGATTTCGGAGGATTATTGGCGGGATTCCTGCACATAACCTGTTTCCACTCCGGAGGAGCCATGGACAGATCCGTTCGATCGATCGGAACGACGGCCTTTCTGTGGGGCCAGCGCACCCGGGTGTGATGGGGTGTCGAGCTGCGGTATGGAGATCGGGACTGACAGAAACGTAACCGAACGGCGTGGCGAGGGATCGCGCGAGCCTGATCTCGCCGACCGGCTCCTCGTGTGCGCGGATTCACGCGGCGGTGACACCGGCCGGCGCGGGTTCGTGGTGAGCGTCGTGGTCCACGGTCTGCTGGTCGCGGGGCTGATCGTCCTGCCGGGGCGTCTCCCGAGGAAGAGCGATGATCTGCTGCGGGTCGACGTCGTCTTCTACCCAAAGCCGGCACCGCTCGTCGAGCCGATCCCTCTGCCCGCGACGCCGCCGCCGGCGCCTGAGCCGGAGGTCGATGATCCGATCGAGCCGGCGCTCGTGCCCGTTGCCCCGCCGCCGGAAATCGAGCGACCGGTGATCGCGAGCAAAGATCGACCGTCGCCGAGCCGGCCCGATCCGACGCCCGCTCCGTCCGTCGCCGAACC
>Ga0316191_10000825_pt1 | contig 20794 bp, 21 predicted proteins | sample Eddworburr2cm_MG_FD_204928 | JGI IMG/M metagenome (GOLD analysis project Ga0316191, IMG submission 204928) | Coastal sediment microbial communities from Maine, United States - Eddy worm burrow 2 cm | ecosystem: Environmental > Aquatic > Marine > Coastal > Sediment | place: USA: Maine... | reverse complement strand
TTGGAGGCCCCGGACCCCGGCACGAGGGTCACGGGTTCACCGAGATTGACCACGCCGTCCGCGGTGAAGTCCGCGGTGCTCCAGTCCTCGGAGGCGACCTTGAACTCCCACGTGCCAGCGGCGATGGGGAACTCCGCCTGGTAGACGACGCTGCCCAGATTCTGGAACTCGGCGGCCGGCACGGCCCCCCAGTCGTTGAATCCGCCTCTGGCGAATATCGGCACGCCGTAGGCCTCGGCCGGGTCTCCGGTGCCGGTGACGCCGCAGGTCACTTTCTGCGACAGGCCCGGGCCCGCCTTGTTCAGGTTGGCCAACCTCGCCAGGGCCCCGTTGGGGAAGGTCATGCCTTTACGATTCGACTCGTCGGATGTGAGCCCCTGGTAGGCCAGTTCGGTGCCGTAGTAGACGGTGGGGATGCCGCGGGCGCCGTAGAGCAGGCCGAGCGCCATATCCAGACGTTCCTCCGCCTGGCCGACGTTGGCCCCGTTGTTGATGCCCTCGGTCACGAAGCGGTCGACGTCGTGGTTGTCGAGGAACGTACTCAGCCGTGTCGGATCCGTATATTTCGAGTCGCTCTCGAAGATCGCAGCCACTGACTCCATTGAAGCGGTTGCCCGCGCCATGGCGTCACGCATGGCGAACCATAGGGGGAAGTCGAACACGGATGGAGAGCCGATCCAGTCCAGGTCCTCGACGATCTCGTCGACACTTCCGGAAAAAGTCTCTCCGACGCTGAACACCGTCGAGCGGTCAGCCACGCCGCCGGGGGCGAAGAAGTCGAACCAGAAATCCTCATTAACGTGCTTGAAGACGTCGAGCCGGAAATTCTCGGCCCCGGATTGCTGTCGGATGTTCTGAGCCCCGTCTAGCGCCCATTGCCTGGCCTCGGCCACTTCCTGGCGCAGGTCCGGCAGACCGCCGACAGCACAGGTCGTCTCAGGCACGGTGCCGTCGCAATCCGGCGCATCCTGCCGGAACCACTCGGGCATCAGGTCGACGATCAGGGCGTCATAACCGGCGTGGTTGACTACCAGGTCGATGATGATCTTCAGGCCGTTATCGGCGGCCGTCTGCACCAGTTCGTTGAGTTCTTCCCAGGTGCCGAAATGGGGTTCCGGGTCGTCATAGTTGTCAAGCCAATAGCCGGCATGGGCTGTCCGCCCGAAAAACTCCGGCTGCTGGTAGACGACCGGCGAGATCCAGATAGCGGTGAAACCGAGGGACTGGAAGTAGCCCTCCTCGATCTTCTGTTTGATGCCCGCCCAGTCACCGCCGTGCCAGGCCAGGAGATTGCTCGGGTCGGCCTCGTCGCCCGCGCGCGTCCCGGGCAGATTGTCGTTGGCCGGATCGCCATTGTTGAACCGGTCCGTGAATGCCCAGTAAATGATCTCGTCGCGGAAATCGACGACCTCCGGGGTGTCTTCTACGACAGCCTCATTGGTCGAGCAGTTATTGTCGGTATCCGGATCGGAATTGTCCGCATCCTCTCCGGCGCAGATGGTTACCGAGACGAGTCGTTCGGTGAGCGGGTTGTCGACCCATTCTCCCGTGTAGAAGACCGGCAGTCTGATAGAGCAGTCGGCGGAAGATTCAAATTCCAGGTTGAGGTCGACGAGGATCGCTCCGGACGGATAGTTCTCGTCCTGGACGAATTCTGATTCGCCCGCTTCGCCGACACCGTCGATCACGCAGTCGGCCTGCAGTTCGAACGGTTGGAATGTGCCGACCGGCCAACCCGATTGGAAGGGATTGCCTGTATCAGTGAGGGAGACCGTGAAATTCGCGGCGTCCCTGGGACCGTTGTTGGTGATCGTCACCGACTGCATCAGGTTGGTGCCGGGGATCACCGAGGCCTTGTCGAACGAACTGGTGACCGAGATGTCCGCCTCGTTCTTGAACACGCCGCTGCCGCCGTCGACCGACGCACCACAGCCCACAAGCACAAGCGCCACGGTTGCGAGTAGCGCCGAACAGATAGTGCGATTCATGGGGACCCTCCAGTAGCAGCCAGGCCCGTTCCGGGCTCGTTTGTTTTGTTCTAGGCAGCGACGCGCCGGTGTGATGCAGCGGGACGCACGGATTCCCGGACGATATCAGAACTCAAGGGTCGGCAGTATTGTGGTGATTACGACCCCCCGCATGTGTGCAGTGCACACAAAAAAGCCCCCGGGAGAGGCCTTCCCGGGGGCCGCATAATTGACCATCGACTCAGCTCGATGGCTGTTCCTGCAGCGCCACGAGGTCAGACAGGATCTCCTTCGAGTGCGTATCGGGATCCACCTTGGCGTAATGCCTGGCGATGGTGCCGTCCGGGCCGATCAGAAAACTCTGCCGCTTGGCGAACTTGGTGATACCCAGATTGGTGACCACCCCGTAGGCGTCGGCGACCTCCGCGTCCGGGTCGGACAGCAGGCTGAAGGGCAGGCTGTACTTCTCCGCGAACTGCTGGTGAGATTCCACGTCGTCCAGTGAGATACCCAGGATCACGGCATCTCTCTCCCGGAAAGCGAAGATGTTGTCCCTGAAGTTACAGGCTTCCGTCGTGCAGCCCGGTGTGTCGTCCTTCGGATAGAAATAGACGGCCACCCACTTGCCGCGATACTGCTCGAGCGTATGCCAGTCGCCATTCTGATCCTGCAGCCTGAACTCCGGCGCTGCCGAGCCGACAGCGGGTGAATCGGCCAGTGCGCCCGCTGCTACCAGCAGACCGAGTGTCGCCAGGCCGATAACGCGGCTGGCCATGCGTGTGAACTTCATCGCGGTTTTCTCCTCCAGACTGGTGCAATCTGGTCAATATATGTCCAGTTAAACACGGGCTGGCCTTCGCGGCGCCTGCGAAGGATAGCCCGCGCCGTATATCGAATGTTGTTCGAATGGTAGCGCGACGCGGATTCTGATGGAGAGTATTCGAAAACGAAATCTGCCGGTGCGCATCGGCATGGGCCGGCCCGAGGTTGGACTGGTTCTGCCCGGCGGCGGTGCGCGTGCGGCCTACCAGGTGGGTGTGCTCAAGGCGATCGCCCGCCTTCTTCCTCCGGGCAGCGCCTGCCCGTTCCCGGTGATCTCCGGCACTTCGGCCGGCGCTATCAACGCCGTGACACTGGCCTGTTACGCTGACCGCTTCCGGGCCGGCGTACGGGTTCTGGAGTCCGTCTGGAGCGGCTTCAGGACCCACCAGGTCTATCGGACCGATGCCTCGGCTGTCATGCGCTCCGGTCTCCACTGGCTCGCTACCTTGCTCACCGGTGGTCTGGGCCGGCACAATCCGCGCAGCCTGTTCGACAACCGGCCACTCAGGGAACTCCTGGCCGAGCGGCTTCCCGTCGATCGCATCCAGGGCCATATCGACTCGGGCATTCTCCAAGCCGTGTCGGTGACTGTGTCCAGCTATCGGTCCGGCCGCTCAGTGAGCTTTTACCAAGGCAACGATTCGGTCAAGGCCTGGCATCGGGCGCGGCGCGAGAGTCGCCGGGCGCAACTCGGCGTCGAGCACCTGATGGCATCGGCAGCGGTGCCCATCGTGTTCCCGGCAATCCGCGTGCAGGGCGAATACTTCGGCGACGGAGCGTTGCGGCAGATGATGCCCCTGAGTCCCGCCGTGCATCTCGGCGCGACGAGACTGCTGGTGGTGGGTGTCCGCGACGAGCGTCCGCCTCCACCTGCGGACTTCGTGGCCCAGGACACCCCGCCGTCCATCGGGCACATTGCCGGATACATGCTGGACACCCTCTTCATGGATGGACTCTACAGTGACCTGGAACGCGTTACTAAAATAAATATGCTGTTGAACACGGCTCCCCCCGATCGGCGCAAAGGGCCGCTCGCTCACCTGCGTCGCGTGGAGACGCTCGTGGTCGTCCCAGGAAGCGATGTCCGCGATCTGGCCGCGGACAACTCCGGGGAGATGCCGTTGGCAGTGCGTCTGCTGTTGCGTGGCCTGGGGGCTTACGGTCGCGGGGGAGGGCAGTTGCTCAGCTACCTGCTGTTCGAGCAGGGTTTCACTCGGGCCCTGATCCGCCTTGGCTTCGAGGATGCCATGGCGCAGCGGGACCACATCCTCGCGCTGCTGCGTGGCGACCCGATGCCTGCCATCGACGCCCCCGCCCGCATCGTGCGGGACCTGTCAGGTCAGGAGCAGAGCGCCTAGGCCGAGGAAGGCGAGGAATCCAATGGCATCGGTCACGGTGGTCAGGACCACGCTGCCCGCCAGAGCGGGATCAATGCCCATGCGTTTCATCAGCAATGGGATCAATACGCCCGAGATCGCGGCGACGACCAGATTGATCAGCAGGGCGAGGGCGATGATCCCGCCGAGCATCCAGGAGTTGAACCACAATATCGTCGCCGCCGCCACGACTGCCGCCCAAGCCAGGCCGTTGAGGGCGCCCACGGCAATCTCCCGGATCATCAGCCAGCGGGCATTGGAGTCCTGAACCTGGCCCAGCGCGAGTCCTCTGATCATCAACGTGAGCGTTTGACTGCCGGCGATGCCGCCCATGCTGGCGACGATAGGCATGAGCACCGCCAGGGCGACGACCTGCTCGATGGTGGCCTGGAACAGGCCCACGACCCAGGCCGCGAAGAAGGCTGTCGCCAGGTTGACTCCCAGCCAGACAGCACGACGACGACTGCTGGTGATGACCGGGGCGAACATGTCCTCGTCCTCGTCCAGTCCGGCCATGCTCATGATGGAATGATCCGCCTGATCGCGGATCACGTCGACCACATCATCGACCGTGATCCTGCCCACCAGCCGGCCGTCCGGGGCTGTGACTGGCGCAGTCACCAGGTCCCGGGTCTCGAACAGCTTGGCCACTTCTGCGGCATCTGTGGTGGCCGCTATACCCTCGATCGACGTATCGAATATCTCTGCAACGGTGCGCGATGGGTCTTCAGTCAGGAGCGTCGTCAGGTACAGCACTCCGAGGTAACGATCGTGCCGATTGACCACGAACAGGACGTCCGTGTCCCTGGGCAATTCTCCACGCATGCGCAGATAGCGGACCACGACCTCCAGTGTCACGTCCGGCCGCACCGTGACGACGTCGGGCTCCATCAATCCGCCCGCGCTATCCTCCGGATAGCCCAGGACGGATCGCAGACGCTCCCGATCCTGATGGTCCATGGACTGCAGGACCTGGCGGGTGACCGTCTCGGGCAGATCGGGCACCAGGTCGGCCAGATCGTCCAGATCCATGCCCTCGGTGGCAGCCACCAACTCCTCCGCCTCCATCCCGTCGACCAGCTTGGAGCGGACTTCGTCGTTGAGCTCGACGAGTACCTCGCCATCGTTTTCGGGATCGACCAGTTCCCAGACGACATCTCGCTGGGCTGGCGGCAGGGACTCCAGCAGATCCGCAATCTCCGCCGGATGCATGGAGTTCAGCTCACTCCTGACACGGCGCAATGTGCCACTCTCGAGAGCCTCATTGAGGCGCTCGAGGCCGGGAGGTCTCTGGTCCCTGGTTTCGCTCATCGTGTTTCCGGCTCGCTCTGCCGCGGTTTGGCTGGATCGGGCAGCGAGAAGTGTAAGGCCAGCGGGCGGACCGTGCCTACCGTCGCGCGCTGCATCGCGCCAGGGGTCAGGTCAGCTGGAAAGTTCCGTGTGCCGCAGAAGCGCTTTCTCATAGTGCTGGCGGAAGTATCCGGCCAGCCTCTCGGCGACATAGACCGAGCGATGCTGGCCCCCGGTGCAACCCACTGCGACGGTGAGATAGCTGCGGTTACCCTTGCGGATCTCGGGGATCCAGCGTTCCAGGAATGCGATGATATCGTCGATGAACTGCTGCACCTTGTCGTGTGACTCGAGGAATTCCTCCACTGGCCGGTCGCGGCCGGTGAGACTTCTGAGATGCGGCTCCCAGTAAGGGTTGGGCAGGGCCCGGGCATCGAATACGAAATCGGCGTCTCCGGGAACGCCGTGCTTGAATCCGAATGACTCGAACTGCAGGGCCAGTTGCCCGTCGGACCGGCCCGCGACGCGGTCCCGGATGGTTTCCCTGAGTTGCTGGATGCTCAGTCGACTGGTATCGATAAGCAGATCGGCCACGTCGGTTAGTGGGGCCAGTAACTCACGCTCGAATTCTATGGACTCACGCAGACCCAGCCCCTGGGCGCTGAAAGGATGCTTGCGGCGCGTCTCGCTGTAGCGCTTGAGCAGCACTTCCGAAGCAGAGGTCAGGAAGATGACTTCGCAACCCTCTTCGTTTTCGCGCAAGGCGTTGATCGCTGTGGACATGCGTTCGATGTCATCGGGATCCGGGCGGGTGTCGAGACCGACGGCAAGCTGGTCAAATTTAGGTCCCGACTGACGCAGTTCGAGGATCAGCGTCTTGAGGAGGGTGCCCGGGATGTTGTCGACGCAGTAGTAGTCCAGATCCTCCAGCATGTGGAGGGCTGAACTTTTCCCGGAGCCGGACAGGCCGCTGATGATCAACAGACGCACGCGTTCGTATCCTCCTGACCGTCGGCCCCCTCGGGCCGGGTTGCAGTCAGGCCGGGGCTCAGGCGCTGGCCGGTTGCGCCGACCGATGATGTGTGAGCATATCGTACAGCGCGCGACTGCTCTTTGCTGAGCGGAGCATATTCAGCAACTCAGGATCCTTGAGCGACCGCGCGATGTCCTGGAGATCCGATGAGTGACACTCACCATTCGTCTTCGGCAAGATGATCGCGAACACCAGGTCGACAGGGCTGCCATCGGCCGTGTCGTAGTCGACCGGGTGGCCCAGTTTCACGAATGCCCCGATCACCCTGTCCAGACCGTCGACGCAACCGTGCGGTATCGCAATGCCGCCGTGCATGGCGGTGCATCCGACCTTCTCCCGGCTGATCAGGCTGTCGAAGACCTTGCCCTGGGTCAGGTCTTCGACAGCCCCGGCGAGCATCTCACTCAGTATGTCCAGCGCGTGTTTCTTGCTCCGCGCCTCGACGTTGCCCAATACGCGACTGGGCTCAATGATCGAATCGATTTCCATGGCTCGAGTCGCCTGCCATCATCGACCGGATAAACTCACGCCAGTCGCTGGCGGTGAGCTTCCCGCGGATGATGGTCGGTGATCTTCTCCCTGTGCTTCTTGACGCGACGATCGAGACGGTCGACCAGACCATCGATCGCGGCGTACATGTCTCCTGCTACGAATTCGGCGTAGATCGGTCCACCGGCCATGTAGAGTGTCGCTTCCGCCTTGTGACGGAGTTTCTCGACCGTGAGAATACAGCGCGCGTCTGTCAGTTGATCGCAGTGGCGCAAGACTCGCTCCATCTTGCTGTTTACGTAATCGCGAAGCGGCGCGCTGACTTCCACGTGGTGGCCGGTGACGTTGATCTGCATTACCTTCTCCTCTGTAGACCGCTTTGCTCCCACGGCTCGCCGGCCGCTCGAAGCGCAGTATGACTGCTTGTGTTTAGATCTCGTTCCGAGGCCCGGAGTTTCCGGAAAGCCGAATTGGCTAAAGGGGGCTTGATTGCGGCGGCGGTCATTATCACTATTTTTCTGCCGGGTCCGTTAGTCCGGACTCCTGCCCCCCTTATTCTAGAACCAAGCCGGTGCCCGTGCCTAGACTCGGCGTTCATTTAGCGCACAGCCGTGCGTCTGCGCTCGCTAGACGACTGTATTCCTAATGATTCCCGATACTTGGCTACAGTGCGACGAGCCACAACCGCGCCTTTATCTTGCAGAAGTTTGGCTATCTTGCTGTCGCTAAGGGGTTTGGCGCTGTCTTCTTCCGCGACCAGACGTCGTATCTGGGCCCGGATGGCGGTCGACGAGACCTCACTACCATCGGTGCCCGCAACGTGACTGGAGAAGAAATACTTGAATTCGAATACCCCCCTGGGGGTATGCATGTATTTGGCTGTGGTCGCACGGGAGATGGTCGATTCGTGCATCCTGAGTTGTTCGGAGACATCCTTCAGGATCATCGGTTTCATCGCCTCCTCGCCGTGTTCGAGAAAGGCTGTCTGGTGATCCACGATGCTGCGTGCGACCCGGATCAGGGTCTCGTTGCGGATCTCGAGGCTCTTGACCAGCCAGCGGGCCTCCTGCAGCTGAGTGCGCAGCGCTTGGTACTCGCGCTCGCGGCTGATCAGCCGGGCATAAGCGTCGTTGACCCGCAGGCGTGGCGCGATGCCCGGATTGGCCTCGACCGCCCAGCCGTTGTCACTGCGCCGGACGAAAACATCCGGAACGATGTATTCAGGCGGTCCAGACGGTACCGCCAACCCGGGTTTCGGGTTCATGGATCGGAGTAGTTCGAGGGCCAGTTCCAGATCCTCCGGCCCACAGGACAGCCGGCGTCGCAAGATCGGGTACTGCTGCCGGGCGACCAGTTCCAGGAAGGATTCGGCGATGACAACCGCAAGGTCCAGGCCGGGCGTGTCGCTATTGAGCTGGGACAGCTGAATTCTCAGGCATTCCGACAAAGAACGGCTTCCCGAGCCGGTGGGGTCGAATCGCTGGATGCGCAGCAGCACATACTGAAGAAACTCGACATCGGCCTCGATCTCGTCATCCAGCAGGTTGACGAGGTCTTCCAGCTCAACGGTCAGGTAACCGTCTTCGTTAATGGCGTCGATGATCGCTCTGCCGGCCGCTCTCTCCTCTTCGGAGAAGCGGTTCATCTCGAGCTGCCATAGCAGATGTTCGTTCAGGCCTATGCCGGATCGATCCGGCAGATCCTGATTGCCGCGGAAATCTTCGGGCAGCGCGCTGCCACCTCCCTGCCCAAGGGTGGAGATCTCTGCGTATTCGACTTCCAGCTCTTCCGCCGTCACCAGGTCAGATTCCGGCTCGCTCTCGGCTGCCGGTTGCTGATCGTCCGGTTCCTCGAGTTCCAGCATGACGTTCTCTTCCAGGGCCGTCTCGATCTCGGCCTGGAGGTCGAGGACCGGCAACTGCAGCAGCCGGATAGCCTGCTGCAGCTGAGGCGTCATGGTCAGCTGTTGCCCGATCTTGAGTTGGAGGCTGGGCTTGAGCATTGTGATTCCTGAGGGCGCGGAGGGCAGCCGAGAATCCGGACTTACAGCCGGAAGTCTTCTCCCAGATACACCTCTCTCACTTGCCGGTTGGCGAGAATCTCCTCGGCGTTACCGGCGGCGATTACCTCTCCACCACTCAGAATATAGGCATGACTGCAGATGCCAAGTGTCTCACGCACATTATGATCGGTAATCAGGACGCCGATACCGCGTGCCTTGAGGTGTTCGATGATGCGCTGGATGTCCAGTACGGAGATCGGATCGACGCCGGCAAAGGGTTCATCGAGGAGTATGAACCGCGGCTCTGCAGCGAGCGCGCGGGCGATTTCCACGCGCCGCCGCTCTCCGCCGGAGAGGCTCAGGCCCACGCTGTTACGTATGTGCGAGATATGGAGTTCTTCGAGAAGCTGGTCCAGCGCCTTCTCGCGGTCTGTCGCCCCCAGATCCTTGCGTGTCTCCAGAACCGCAAGGATATTGTCCTCGACGCTGAGATGACGGAAGACGGAGGCTTCCTGGGGGAGGTAGCCTAGTCCCAGCCGAGCCCGCCGATGCATCGACAGTGCAGTGATATTGCGATCACCGAGGGTGATCTTGCCGTCGTCGCAGGGGATCAGACCCACGATCATGTAGAAAGCGGTGGTCTTGCCCGCGCCATTGGGGCCGAGCAGGCCGACGACCTCGCCCGCGGACAGCGTCAGGTCCAGGCCGGCTACCACGCGCCGGGATCTGAAGCTCTTGGAGATGCTCTCGACCCGAAGGGTGGTCATCTCACGATGTCCGGCTGCGGCGGGGCGGGCTCGCTGACCGTACCGGCGTTGGTGTCCTCATCATCCTCGGCATTTTTGCCGACGCCCAGCGTCTGCGGTGTGACGGTGACCCGGACACGCTGTTGCCCGCCCTCGTCCGAGGTTGCGACCAGACGTTCCTCGGCCAATTGATAGAGCAGTGTCTCGCCATTGATCTCGTTCGGTCCGTCGATAAGTTGGGCTTCCCCGGAGAGCGTGAGGGTCTGGGCCTCGAGGTCATAGTCGATAGATTGGGCACCACCGCTGAGGGCGCGGGTGTCTTCGCTGGCATCGCGCTCGAAGTTGGCGGGCTGTCCCGAGGCGGATGCGTGCACCATGCGATGGTTGCGAAAGCGCAGCACCGCCTTGGCCGCTCGGATGCGCGAGAATGCGTCATCGATCCGGACGTTGCCGTCGAACTGCCAGGAACTGTCCGCGAAGTCCAGGCCGTCAGCCGACGCGGTGGCCGCGGCAATCGAAAGCACGCCTTGCGTGATGTGCACATTGCGGAATATCAGCGTATTGCTTTCGCGGTCGAACTCGGAGGAATCGGCATCGAGCGAGATAGGTTCCTGCGAGTCGGGCAGGATGCCCCGGCCCTCGGGGGCCGCGAGGACGGTCATGGCAAGTATTGCCGCCGCCAGATTACGGAGTGAAACGACCATTAACCTCGGATTCTAGCCTCACAAAGCCATCCTTCAAATCGACGCTCATGCCCACAGCATTGAGGAAGTCGGTACCGCTGGTGAATCGCACCTCGCTGGCGGTACTGGCGCGCTGGGCTACGGCCTCCAGCAATACGTCGGGAGTGACCAGCACGATCGGCTGCTCTCTGTCTTGTGCATGCACCATAACCGTGACACCCCCATCGAGCCGCAAGGTTTCCCAGTCGAGCCTGACCTTGCCGCGAGGCGCGGTCACCACCCACGGTGCCCCGGTCTCCTGACTGTACTCCACCCGGACATCGAGCATCTCGATCAGTTCCGAGTCCACGGCATGTGTCATCTCGCTGGCGATCAGTCGGTAGAGTGGCTGGCCATCGGGTCCGGGGGCGACAAAACTCGCGGCACGCATGTAAAAGCCAGCTACATCGGCGCTGGCAGCCTCATTGCGATCCTTTTCCACCTGCAGCGTCTGCTGCCAACTCCAGGCGCCAAGCGCCGCGGCGCCGAGAATTGCCACCGTCAGGAATGTCCGGGCCGTCAAGCGTCGCCGCCTGCCGGAGGAGGGATGTGCTTGAGCAGGAAGTCGCAAAATTCCCTGACCGCCCCGTGTCCACCGTCCCGCTTGCCGACCCACTGACAGATGCTGCGGACCTCCGCGTCCGCGTCCGCGGGGCAGGCGGCAAGGCCGACCGCGCGGAGCACGGGTATGTCCGGCAGATCATCTCCCATGAAAGCCGTCTGTTCACGACTAATGCCGAGTTGTTCTATCAGTTCTGCGAATAACGGAAGTTTGTCGTGATTGCCCTGATAGATTCGTGAAATGCCGAGTTCCGACATGCGCAGGGCGACGGCGTCCGAGGCCCGGCCCGATATCACGGCGGCCTGGACGCCCACCTGGCCGAGCGCCTTTACACCGACGCCATCGCGCACGTGGAAGACTTTCATCTCTTCCCCGTCGGCTGTGTAGAAGAGGCGTCCGTCGGTGAACACGCCATCCACGTCAAAGATCACCAGGCGTATCTGCCGGGCCCGTCCTTGCAGTTGTGCCATCACACCACCCCGGCGTGCATCAGGTCATGAATGTTGAACGCGCCGACCAGGCGATTGTCCTTGTTGGCGACGAGCAGGGCGGTAATCGAATAGTCTTCCATGAGGCGGACAGCCTCCGCCGCCAGCGTGTCTTCTCTGACGGTCTTGCATTCGGTGGTCATCACCGTCCCGATAGGCGTGCCCTGGAGGTCCGTGTCCCCGTCGATCGCCCGGCGAAGGTCGCCGTCCGTAAATACCCCGATAACGACGCCATCGTCATCGATGATGGCGGTCATGCCAAAGCCGGTGCGCGTCATTTCAAACAGGCCTTCGATAATCGGTGTTCCCGGCCGGACGCTGGGGATGCGATCGCCCGTGCGCATCACGTCTGCCACCAGCAGCAGCAGCTTGCGGCCCAGCGACCCACCGGGATGCGAGCGCGCAAAATCCTCCTCGGTGAATCCCCGGCACTCCAGCAGGGAGACCGCCAGTGCGTCACCCATGGCCAGCGTCGCGGTCGTGCTTGCCGTCGGCGCCAGGTTCAAAGGGCAGGCTTCTTTGTCTACACCCGTATCAAGGTTGACCGCGGCGGCTTGTGCGAGCGTGGAGTCAGGTCGACCTGTCATCGTAATCAGGGGCACGCTGAGGCGTTTGATCAGCGGCAGGATCAACACGATCTCCGGGGTGTCTCCCGAGTTCGACACGGCCAGCACAACATCCTCAGGCGTAATCATGCCCAGATCGCCATGGCTTGCCTCCCCCGGGTGGACAAAGAAGGCAGGGCTGCCGGTGCTGGCAAGGGTTGCCGCGATCTTGCCGGCGATGTGCCCGGACTTGCCCATGCCCGTGACGACGATGCGCCCGCGGCAGGAGATACAGATTTCGCAAGCCTTGACGAAGTCGTCGCCCAGGGAACGCAATAATCCCCTGACGGCGTCCGCTTCCGTCTCGATGACGTCCTTCGCATGTTCAATGATTATGTCAGGGTCGAGATTGTTCATGGTTATCCCGGCGCGGGCTCTAAGCACCGCTAATCACGTAGCCCTCATACCAGAAGAAGACGCTCAGCAGCGCAATTCCCTCTAATCTGCTGATCCGGCCCTTGCCGGTGAAATTGTAGGTCATCGCAAACAACACCAGCGTGAGGGCGATCATGACGGGGAGGTGCAGGAGGAGTATGTCTTCACCGAATCCGGTCGGTTTGATCAGTGCTGCGGGCCCCACCACCGCGAGGCAATTGAACATGTTGGAACCGATGATGTTGCCCAGCGCAATGTCGTGCTCCCCTTTCACGGCGCTGACTACCGACACCGCCAGTTCCGGCAGGCTCGTGCCCACGGCCACGATCGTCAGTCCGATGATCAGGTCGCTCACACCCAGGTCAACGGCGATATGGTGGGCGCCCCAGACGAGAGTCCGGGCGCCGGTCAGGAGTAGCGCGAGGCCCAGGATGAGCCAGCCAATGGCCGCGGACATCGGGATCTCGGTGGGTAATTCCGCCGCGATCTCTTCTCTGATCGGGTCGGATTGATCCGCCTCACTGCCCAGTCGCACAAGCCAGTGCATGACCATCAGCAGGCCGGCTAGCAACAACACGCCGTCGATAACGCCCAGGTGAGAGTCCAGGAAAATCATCACCGTCAGCAGGGTCACGGCCAATAGAGCGGGCATCTCCCGACGCAGGATCGTTGATCTCACCAGCAAGGGGCGAACCGTCGCTGTCGCGCCCAGCACAAGCGCAATGTTGGCGATATTCGAACCGATAGCGTTGCCCACGGCGAGGCTGGGATTGTGATGCAGCGCAGCCGTGATCGATACGAGAATCTCCGGAGCCGAAGTGGCGACAGCCACTACCGTCAGCCCGATCAGCAGCGTCGGGACCCCCAGGTTGCGGGCGCTGCCGGCCGCTCCCACGACAAAGCGATCCGCTCCCCAGATCAGAAGGGCGAAACCAGCAACCGTGGCAGCCGAATATAGAAGCATCGCAAGAAACCAGAAGAGTCCCGGCGTGTCTGCAAGCATAGGGCACGCAAGACGCGTCATCATACACGTTCCGGGTGCCGGACAATCACCGCCGCCAGGCCCCGCCATTCACGCCGGCAGGTGGTTCCTATAGAATCCGGCACTCCCGCTCGCACTGGCCACGCCGCTACCGGCTGCGGTCATTCAGGATGAGGCACATGCATCCCCAGGAAGTCGCCAAGCTGATCCAACAGGGTATGGACACGACCGAGGTCGAGGTCCGCTCCGATGACGGGAGTCATTTCTCGGCGCTCGTCGTATCAGAACAATTCGTCGGTCTGCGTCCCCTGCAGAGGCATCAGCTTGTCTATGGCACGCTGGGCGAGCGGGTGGGCCGGGAGATTCATGCCCTGTCGATCCGCGCGCTGACGGCGGCAGAGCGGGATGGCGCTGCTGAATGACCCGATGGAAGGGGATTCGTGGATAGACTTCTGATATCCGGTGGTGCGCGCCTCAGGGGTCACGTGCCGATCTCGGGCGCCAAGAATGCGGCACTGCCCATCCTGGCCTCTACGTTGCTCGCGGACGGCCCGATGCGCGTGTCCAATGTGCCGCATCTGCGGGACGTCACGACTACCGTAGAGTTGCTCGGACGGATGGGTGTCGAGATCACTGTCGACGAGCGCATGCGGCTGGAGGTCGATCCGAGACCGATACGCGAGTTCGAAGCATCCTACGAATTGGTCAAGACCATGCGCGCGTCCATCCTGGTGCTCGGGCCGCTGCTGGCAAGGTATGGGCGTGCCAATGTGTCGCTGCCGGGCGGGTGCGCCATCGGCGCAAGGCCCGTCAATCTGCATGTCGCCGGCCTGCAGGCGCTGGGTGCAGACATTGTTATCGAAGACGGCTACATCAAGGCGCGGGCCAACCGCCTGCGCGGCGCCAGACTGGTGCTCGATACGGTGACGGTCACGGGTACAGAGAATCTCCTGATGGCTGCGACCTTGGCCCAGGGCGAGACCCTGATCGAAAACGCCGCCCGTGAGCCGGAGGTCGTGGACCTGGCAAATTGCCTGATTTCCATGGGCGCCCAGATCGAAGGCGCGGGCACGGACACTATCAGGGTCCAGGGAGTGGAGTCTCTGTCTGGAACGCAATATCGGGTCTTGCCCGATCGCATCGAGACAGGCACGTTTCTGGTCGCTGGCGCCGTGACTGGCGGCAAGGTCCGGGCGACCGGCACCCGCCCTGACAATCTGGATGCGGTGCTTGCCAAGCTGGAGGAGTGCGGCGCCACGATCACTACCGGAGAGGACTGGATCGAGCTCGATATGGAGGGCCGGAGGCCGGCCGCCGTCAACCTTCGTACCTCGCCCTATCCCGGGTTTCCCACCGACATGCAGGCACAATTCACGGCGCTCAACGCCGTCGCCGAGGGTGTCGGAACGATCACTGAAACGGTGTTCGAGAATCGTTTCATGCACGTCCTCGAGATGCAGCGCATGGGCGCCGACATCAAGCTCGAGGGCAATACGGCCATCAGCGAAGGCGTGCCGAGGTTGATGGCGGCGCCAGTAATGGCGACCGACCTGCGGGCTTCCGCGAGCCTGGTGCTCGCCGGCCTCGTAGCCGAGGGCGATACTGTGATCGAGCGGATCTACCATATCGATCGCGGCTACGAGCGGATCGAAGAGAAACTGAGTCAGCTGGGCGCCGGAATTCGTCGAATCGCAGGCTGATCAGCAGATCAACCCGGATCATAGGCCGGGCGTTCAGCGACCGTTGCCACGGCTTTGAACCCTTCCCCGAGGCGGCTACCCTGCAGATGGACCTCGGAACCCGGTTTCATCCGGGCGATGTGTCGCAGGGCGTCCTGCCAGACCACAACCGGCTTGTCATTGATATAGGTGATGACGTCCGCGGGTCGCAGTCCCGCCAGATCCGCAGGGCTGCCTTGTTGAACGCTCGTCAGGATGATGCCGAAGCCGTCCTCCAGCCCGAGAGAGTTCGCCTGGTCCCGGGTCAGTGTCTCGGTCCCCACGCCGAGCCAGCCGCGGATCACCCTGCCATGGGCAATCAGGTCATCCATCACGCCACGGACCAGGTTCACCGGGATGGCGAAACCGATTCCTTCCGAATCCAGCCGACGCGAGAAGAACGCCGTATTGATGCCGACCAGCTGGCCCGCCGCGTTGACCAGCGCTCCACCCGAATTGCCAAGATTGATGGCGGCATCCGTCTGAATGAAATTCTCGAAAGGCGACAGTCCAAGCTGGCCGCGTCGGGTGCCACTCACAATCCCCTGGGTGACGGTCTGTCCGATGCTGAAGGGATTGCCGATCGCCAGTACGACGTCCCCGACGCGCAGCGTATCGGACCGTCCGACCGGAATTCGCGGAAGTCCATCGAGCTCTATCCGGAGCAGGGCGAGATCCGTGTCCGGGTCGGTGCCCACGATGTCGGCCGCGGCGACGCGGCCGTCAGTCAGGTAGACATCTACCGACGTCACGCCGGCGATGACGTGTTCGTTGGTGATCACGTAACCCTCCGGCGCCATGATCACGCCGGAGCCGAGGCTTTCTACCGTCGCGGGTTCGGCGGACTCCTCCAACCCGGCCCTGCGAGTGCTGCCGACCAGGTTGACGACCGCCGGCGCGGCTGCCGTTACGGCGTTGGCATAAGACGTCCCGGGTACGGACGGAGCTTGTCCGCGGCCAGGCAGCAGGCTCGGAAACAGATAGACCACAACGAACGCCGCGGCCAGCCCGACGGTCGCCGACTGAAGCATGAAGACCAGAGCAGTGCGCAGCCTGGACATGGACGAAGGGGAGACTCCGATATCGATATGAGCGATCATTATCTGTGCGCACCTGCAAAGACTCAATTTCGACACCCACCAGCCCTCCAAGTATTGTCTTGGCAGGTAGGCACCCTGTTTGACGCCCGTGTATAATTCCCGGATTACTACCCACTGGCCGAATCCGTCCATGAGCCATAGCCTTGGCCCACGTGGACCCGGCTGATATCGCCTTGGAGAACACTTGCGATGAGCGAAGACGTTGATCTGAGCAGACGTCATTTTCTCGGCGTGGCGACGGCAGTCACGGGCGGCGTAGGCGCCGTCTTCGCGGCGACGCCGTTCCTTGCCTCCTGGCAGCCAAGCGCCCGTGCCCAGGCACTCGGGGCGCCTGTAGAGGTCGACATCGGCAAGCTCGAACCCGGCGCCCTGCTGAAAGTCGAGTGGCGCGGCAAGCCCGTTTGGATTCTGCGCCGGACAGACGTGATGCTGGAGCGTGTCCGCGAAACCGACGCAGAGGTCCGCGACCCGGCCTCGGAACAGCCGCAGCAGCCGGAATACGCCCGCAACGAGTACCGGGCGATCAAGGCGGAGATCCTGATCGTCGTCGGCAGCTGCACTCATCTCGGCTGCTCGCCGATCGAACGTTTTGATCTGGCTCCGGCTGACCTGGGGCCTGACTGGCGGGGCGGCTTTTACTGCCCATGTCACGGCTCGAAATTTGATCTCGCCGGGCGCGTCTACAAGGGCGTTCCTGCGCCGCTGAACCTGCCGGTTCCCCCGCACCGGTATCTGAGTGATTCGGTCATCCTTATCGGATCCGATACGGGGGTAGCCTGATGAGTAGTTCGGAGCACGAAGTCGGCCAGATGGCCGGCCGTCGCGAAGGCGGCTTCAATCAGTGGCTGAACAAGCGTTTCCCGCTGGACAGCCTGCTTCGCGATCACATCACGGAATACTACGCCTCCAAGAATCTCAACTGGTGGTCGGTTTTCGGTTCTCTCGCGATGGTCGTCCTGGTGATCCAGATCGTCACCGGCATCTTCCTGACCATGAGCTACAAGCCTTCTGCGGCGGAGGCTTTCGCGTCAGTCGAATACATCATGCGGGACGTCAACTGGGGTTGGTTGATCCGCTACATGCATTCGACCGGCGCCTCGATGTTCTTCATCGTCGTCTATCTTCACATGTTCCGCTCGCTCATCTACGGCTCCTACAAGTCGCCGCGGGAGCTGATCTGGATCTTCGGCATGTTCATCTATCTGGCGCTCGCCGCGGAAGCCTTCTTCGGCTATCTGCTGCCCTGGGGGCAGATGTCCTATTGGGGCGCGCAGGTGATCGTGTCGCTGTTCGGCGCCATACCGGTGGTGGGAGAGTCGCTGGTGGAGTGGATCCGCGGGGACTACTTTATATCCGACATCACCCTGAACCGGTTCTTCGCTCTCCACGTCATCGCCTTGCCGCTGGTGCTCGTGGGACTGGTCGCGGTCCACATCATGGCATTGCATGAGGTTGGCTCGAACAATCCGGACGGTGTCGAGATCAAGGACAAGAAGGGCCCGGACGGCGTGCCTCTGGACGGCGTGGCCTTCCATCCCTATCACACCGCCAAAGACCTGGTCGCGTTTGTCGCGTTCGCCATCGTATTCAGCGCAATCATCTTTTTCGCGCCGGAGATGGGCGGCTACTTCCTCGAGCACGCCAACTTCGAAGCAGCGGATCCGCTGAAGACTCCGGAGCATATCGCGCCGGTCTGGTACTTCACGCCGTTTTACGCAATCCTCAGGGCGGTTCCGGACAAGCTCGGTGGCGTGATCCTGATGGGTTCCGCCATGATCCTGCTGTTCTTCCTGCCGTGGCTGGATCGTAGCCCGGTGAAATCCATTCGATACCGTGGCTGGATGTTCAAGACGGCGGTTGCGTTGTTCGTCGTGAGCTTCTTTGTGCTCGGATTCCTCGGAACGCAACCGGCGACCGGCTTATACACGACCATGGCGCGTATTTTTACGATCGTCTACTTCGCATTTTTCCTGCTCATGCCCATCTACACCAAGCTTGATAAGACCAAGCCGGTACCGGAGAGGGTCGTTTATCATGGTTAAGAGCGTTATCGCCTGCATTCTGCTGGGTCTTCCGATGATCGCATCGGCGGCCGGGGGCGGTGGGCACGTCGAACATGTAGACGCCGACATCTCGAACGAGGCGTCGGTCCAGCGTGGCGCCAAGTATTTCGTCAATTACTGCCTGGGCTGCCACTCGGCGCAGTACGTGCGTTACAACCGGCTGGCTGTTGATCTGGAGCTTACCGAGGATCAGCTTGTCGAGAACTTGATGTTCACCGGAGAACGCCCCCACGATACGATGGAAAACGCCATCCCGGCGACCGACTCGGCCAACTGGTTCGGCCGCACGCCGCCTGACCTGTCCCTGACTGCGCGCGCTCGTGGTGATGACTGGGTATACAGCTTCCTGAAGTCTTTTTACGTCGATCCGTCAAAGCCGACCGGCGTGAACAATCTCGTCCTCGAAGGCGCCAGCATGCCCCATGTCCTGTGGGAACTGCAGGGCATCCAGAAAGCCGTCTACCGGACGGACCTGGACGCGCAAGGCAGTCCTCACGAGGTTTTCGATCACTTCGAGCTGGTCCAGCCCGGGACCATGACTCCTGAGCAGTTTGATGTCATGGCCCAGGACCTCACGACCTTCCTGACCTATATCAGCGAGCCGGCGCAGTTGAAGCGGCGGTCACTCGGCATCAAGGTGATCCTTTTCCTGGTCGTTTTGTTCCTCTTCTCATTCCTTTACAAGAAGGAACTGTGGAAGGACGTGCACTAGGCCGGGGCAGTCTTTGACTGTCGCTGAGCGAATACGGAGAAATTAGATGGCATTAATTGCCAATAGGCGATCGGTAATGACTCTCTTCTCACATCCCACCTGTCCTCACAGCCACAGGGTCAGGCTTGTGCTGGCGGAAAAGAGCATCAATGTCGATGTTGTGAGCGTCGATGGACCGACTCTTCCCGAGGATCTCCTCGATCTCAACCCGTACAACAGCGTACCGACCCTCGTGGACCGGGATCTTGTCCTGTATGACTCGAGAGTCATCATCGAGTATCTGGACGAGCGCTTTCCGCATCCGCCGCTGATGCCGGTCGATCCCGTCACCCGGGCGCAGTTCCGTCTGGCGCTCTATCGTATCGAGCGGGACTGGTACGGTCTGGCCAATGAGATAGAGCAGGCGCGGGACCGCAAGACGGGTAACAAGGCCCGCAAGATCCTCAAGGAGAGCATCCTGGCGAGCGCAGAGGTATTCCGCGCCAAGCCCTATTTCCTGAGTGATGAGTTCTCTCTGGTCGACTGCACCATCGCGCCGATCCTGTGGAGACTGCCGAGTTACGAGATCGAGCTGCCGGCTGCCCAGGCCCAGCCTATCGAAAACTACATCGAAGCCATCCTGGCGCGCCCGTCGTTCCAGAGCAGCCTCAGCGAGCTGGAAGAGGAGATGCGGGCGTGACCGGCCCGTCGATCCATTGTCGACACCGCTGAAGCCGAGGAGGCCCTATCTGCTACGTGCCATGCATGAGTGGATAGTCGACAACGGCCACACGCCCCATGTCGTGGTCGATGCCGACGCGGAAGGCGTGCAGGTTCCCACGGAGCACGTCAAGGAAGGCAAGATCGTTCTCAACCTGAGTTACGATGCCACGATAGATCTGTCGATCGGCAACGAGAGCCTGGACTTCGGTGCAAGGTTTTCCGGCGCGCCGCGGCAGATCAGTGTCCCAAACGAAGCGATCATGGGCATATACGCCAAGGAAACCGGTCAGGGCATGATATTCGGTTCCGAGGCGAGCGAGCCGGATCCCGAGCCGGGCGGGGACGACAAGCGACCGCGCTTGCGGGTGGTCAAATAGGGCCGTCGACCTGCGGGAACAGCTTGCCTGGATTCAGAATCCCGGCCGGATCAAATTGTTGCTTTACTTTCTGCATGAGGGCGAGCGTCCCGGGCTCGATCTCCAGACCGACATAGGCTCGTTTCTCGAATCCGACCCCATGCTCACCCGAGAGCGTGCCACCGAGACGCAGGACGAGAGCGAATACGTCGGCGAGGCAGGCGTGCATTCGCTGAAGCTCCCCGGGATCGTCCGGATCGCCCAGCAGATTGACGTGGATATTGCCGTTTCCGGCATGGCCGAAGTTTACGATCCGCACATCGTGACGAGCGCCGAGTCGCTTCAGGCTGTCGATGAATTCCGCCATCCGCGAGACAGGCACCACGACGTCCTCATTGATCTTCTTCGGGGCGATTCTCCTCAGGGCCGGTGACAAGGCCTTGCGGGCGGCCCACAGTGCGGCGCTTTCGACAGCGTCCCGCGCCTGCCGGAATTCGACCATCCCACGATTGGAGGCGGCTGCCCTGATAGCCGCCACGCCTTCCGCAACCGTCGTCTCCAGTCCATCAAATTCGATGATCAGCATCGCGCCGACGTCATCTGCCAAGTCACACTGCTCCATGCCCCGGATCAGTCTGATCGAGGCTTCGTCCATGAACTCGAGTGCCCGGGGCGTCGACGACT
>Ga0316191_10000823_pt1 | contig 20863 bp, 18 predicted proteins | sample Eddworburr2cm_MG_FD_204928 | JGI IMG/M metagenome (GOLD analysis project Ga0316191, IMG submission 204928) | Coastal sediment microbial communities from Maine, United States - Eddy worm burrow 2 cm | ecosystem: Environmental > Aquatic > Marine > Coastal > Sediment | place: USA: Maine... | reverse complement strand
AGCTCTGGCTATGGGTAACCATCACCACCGCAGCCCTCTCCTCTCTGCAGAGCTTCTGTAGCGTGTCAAAGACACCCTGTGCTGTAGCTTCATCGAGGTTTCCTGTCGGCTCATCGGCCAAGAGAAGGCGTGGCTCACCCACCAGAGACCTGGCAACAGCCACACGCTGTGCCTCACCGCCTGAAAGCTTGGCAGGAACATGGTCGAGTCGTTCGCCAAGCTTCATTCGTTCCAACAGCGTGGTTGCACGCTTCATAGCATCGACATCGGGAACCCCACGTATCTGAAGGGGCAACATCACATTCTCCAGAGCGGTGAGTTCAGGTATCAGATGATGAGCCTGATAGACAAATCCGATTGATTCATTACGAATCATCGCCTGGCGATTCTGACTCAATCCGAACAGGGGCCTGCCGTCCAGTAGAGCCTCACCCTGATCAGGATGATCAAGTGTTCCAAGTAGCTGTAAAAGAGTGCTTTTTCCAGATCCTGATTCACCGACAACAGCGAGAAACTCACCTTCGGCCAACGTAAATGAGACGCCCTGCAACACATGCAGATCACCTGCGGGAGAGGCGTAGTGTTTATGAATGTCTCGAACCGACAGTAACGGCTGTGAATCTGTCCGCGTCAAATCAGCCCTTGTTTCGCATCAAGGTCTTGATGGTGTCCTGAACGCGTTGCTTCTGGTAAGCCTCAACCACCTTCAATACCGATGGGAAATCGGCCACAATCGCCTTAAAATCATCCCGGGTAAGCTCCATGAGCTCCAGACCATCTTCTGCCACCACGGTGGCGGTTCTCGGCTTGTCGGTAAGCAGGGAGACCTCACCAAAGAAGGAGCCCTCTCCCATGGAGCCGAGCTCAACAGGTTCTCCCTGATTACGCATGCCGCGTGTTGAAATCTTCACATGGCCGGATCGAATCAGATAGAAGACATCTCCAGACTCTCCCTCTTTAACAACCACCGAACCACTCTCATAAGTCTGCAGGCGAAACTTATCAGCCAGTGCCATGCGAGCTTCAGGGGGCACGCCTTCAAACACAGGTGTAATCGCCAACACCCTTGCTAACACTCGTTTTCGATAGAAGTCCTCAACCGTAGATTGAATCGCAGGATGTTTCCCGACCCAGCCATCAAAGGTGGCACGATCAATCATCAAAACACTGGTATCGGTTTCGGCCACGGCCTGATCATGATGTGCGGTTCGCGCCATAAAGGCGTGCTCACCGAAAAAATCACCTTCACTTAGCCGTGAATAGATTCTCTTCTTTCCCGAGGCCAGTGGCGCTTCCATGCCGACACTTCCCATACCGATCAGGTAGAGACAATCCCCCGCATCTCCGCTTTTGAAAATATAATTCCCCGCCGCCACTTCGCGCAGTTCGAGTGAATCCATGAAGGACTCCAACTCATCACCGGAGAGGCCGGAGAGCAGAGGTGTGCGCTCAAAGCTCAGTTTCGCCCGATCCTTGCCACTGACATCCTTCTGCCCGAGATGGTCGCCCGGAGTAATGGTGCTAATCGCCCAATCATCGCCTCGCTCACTGGAGAGGGTTTTCAGACGCTCTTTAACTTCAGTTTTGCTCGAATCGAGGCGGAGAATAATTTTATTGATGGCAATCGCCTGAACGACAAAACCCTGCTCGGCATAGGCATTGGCAATGACAATGTAATCTTTGATCGCACCGGCTGTATCCCCTGTCTTCTCGCGCAACTCAGCCAGTTTTACATGATCACGAAGATCGCCTGGATTCTCTTTGTGCAGCTCCTCGAAAAACTCAAGAGCCTTCTTGTATTTCCCATCTAACAGGGCGCGCTTGGCTTTGTTTTTCAGATCTTCGATAGACATAGACTACTCATACCTTAGTGCATCGGCAGGAGGAACATTCGCGGCCCGCCATGCAGGATAAATTGTTGCGACAAATCCCATCGTCAGACTGACTGCGACCACAAGTGCGATTGAGAGAGGGTCAATAATGGATGGGACATGGTCGATATAATAGACGTCTCCGGCCAGGAATGTCACGCCCGTGATATTTTCGATAAATGAGAGCAGCGCATCCAGCTTCCAGGCAGTCAGCAGTCCGAAGCCAGTTCCTACCAGTGTACCCAGCCCGGAGAGCAGCACACCCATCAACACAAAGACCCGCATCACCGACATATGCGTGGCGCCTACCGTCTTCAGAATAGCAATCTCCTTGCGTCTCTCCATCACCACCATTACCAGCGAAGAGACCATATTAAAAAGCGCCACCATCACAATCAACGACAGAATAATCCCCATCACCACACGCTCCATCTTCATCGCCTTGAAGAAAGAGCGATGGCGCTTCGTCCAGTCTGAGACCCATGCCTGAGGCGGCAATACCATACGCACAGCCTCAGCCACCGCAGTCGCCCTGTTTCGATCACGCAGATGCAGTTCGATGCCAGTCACCTCACTACCCAAGCGATTCAATCGCTGCACAGATGCCAGTGAAGCCACCATCATGCCTACATCATACTCGTAAAAACCGGAATCAAAGATACCTGTTACCTTGAAGGCTCGCATACGTGGTGCCATACCGGCAGGGCCAACCCCACCCTTGGGCGAAACCAATCGAACGCTATCGCCAATCTGTAGGCCCAGCTTACGTGCCAGATCCTTGCCAATCACCACTTCGAACAACGGTGCATCCGCAGCCGCATTCAGAAATGTTCCGGCCACAACATGTGCAGCAATGGATGCCTCACGAGCCGGATCGACCCCTTTAAGAATGGCGCCAGTCGAACGTGAGCGATAGTTGGCTAGAACCTGTGCCGAGATGTAAGGAGAAGCACGCTCTACGCCTTCGATTGTTTCAACCTGCGTAAGCCACTCTGGCCACTCAGCGACCGTCTCCTCAGGCCCCTGAACATCAACATGCGATGAAAACCCAAGAATTTTATCTTTCAATTCGGCATCGAAGCCATACATCACTGAAAGTACAATAATCAGTGCGGCAACACCGATAGCGACGCCGATAGCTGAGCTCCAGCCGATCAGAGAAACAAAGCGCTCGTCCCTGCGGGAGCGAAGGTAGCGTCGAGCTAACATCCATTCGTAAGACCTGACCATTACCCAGAGGCACCCCGTTTGATTCCATATGAGAAGCAGTTCAATCTAATTCGAACCGTCATTCGGTCACTAATCCTTGCGTAGTTGATCGGAAACAGCAACAGGCGTCGGATACCTTAAAACAATCCAGTAGGAGGAGACGAGGAACGTTAATACTGTACTGGCCTGAATCAGATAGGAGGTTTCCGCCCGAATCACACCCACTTCCAGTGCCATCACCGCAATCAGCAGAGAGAACTCACTCATCTGCCCTAATCTGAAACCCACCTCCAACGAACGCCTGCCTGACTCACCAGACCCTTTCAGAAGCAGTTGAAAAACCAGTGGCTTCATCGCCAATGCCACCACAGCAATTGCCAAAGCCGGGATAATCACATCCTGCAGCACAAGCAGATTGAGATTGGCGCCAATTGAGAAGAAGAAGAGCACCAGGAAAAAGTCGCGTAACGGTTTCAGACTTTCGGCAATAAACTGCGAGACCACACCTGTAGCCAATGAGACGCCGGCGATAAAGGCTCCAATCTCATGCGATAGCCCGAACAGGCCTGCCAACTCTGCCATACCCAGACACCAGCCAATCGCCAGCAGAAAAATGTACTCCTGAATCTTGTCGAAACGGCGAATCAGCTCACTGAGCAGATATCGCTCCATAAGCCAAGCAAAGATAAACATCAACGGCAGGGTTAGGATCAGCGACCCCATCTCCAGCAACGGCATCTCTCCACGCCCCATCCCCTCAAGAAAGAGAAGAACGGCAATGGCGACCACATCCTGAAGCAGCAGAATGCTGATCATTACTTCGCCGGTATGCATATGATGCAAAATCGTTGTCGGCAAGAGCTTCAGGGCGATAATGGTACTGGAGAACATCATGGTAAAACCGATCACCAACGACTCAATCATGGCAAAGCCAAAGAGACGGCCGAGCGCAAACCCTACGGCCATAAACAGTAACGAGCTTAAGCCTGTGACAATGGTTGTTTTGCGCAGCAGATGAAAAAACTTCTGGGCCGGAAGATTCAGGCCGATGAGAAAGAGTAGAAAGATAATACCGATATGGGCAATCGCTTTGACAATGTCCGGATCAGGAACCAGACCCATACCCCAGGGGCCAAGGCATATACCCAAAAGAATATAGGATATCAGCAGAGCCTGCCGCGCGAAGAGTGCGACTGTTGCCAGTATGGCACCACCGGTGAAAATCAGAAAGATGGTAAAGATTACCGGATCTTCTGTCATGAATGTCTCTTATCGCTTCTACACATAGCTTCTATTCTAGATGAAAACAGAAGCGAGTGTAGCCCTGAAAAAGAAATTAGCTCAGATAACGCAGATAGAGGTAAGCATGTGCAATAGCGATACTCATCAGCATCAGAAGAAAGGCGTGCTTCATGAACTGTAGGAAATAGATCGGGTGCCCTGCCCTCTGGGCAAAACCGGCCACAATCAGATTGGCAGATGCACCAATCAGTGAACCATTACCACCAAGACATGCTCCCAATGCCAGAGCCCACCAGAGTGGCACAAGCTGATCAGCACCACCAAAGGTTGGCGCCATGCTTTCTATCAACGGAATCATGGTCGCAACGAAAGGAATATTATCGATCAAAGCCGAGGCGATGGCTGATACCCAAAGGATGGCACCAGCCGTGGCATTGAAATCACCACCAGTCAGCTCAAGCGTCTTGTGCGCTAGCATCTCAATGACACCGGTATGCTCTACACCGGTGACAATAATAAAGAGTCCGACGAAGAAGAAAATCGTGGTCCACTCCACCTCTGCCATAATCCCCTCATAGGCGTGATCCTTGGCATGCAGATCCTGCCCCCAAGTCTGCAAGAGTAGCAAAAGAGCAGCTCCGAACATGGCAATCGAAGCAGGCTCCAGATGAAAACTATGGGCAACGGTGAATCCACCAATGACAGTAGCAAGTACAAAGAGACTCTTCTTCAGCAGAGGCACATTCTGAATGGCATCATTCTCATTAAACTCCATTACCAGTGCCTTGGCATCATCCGTGGCATAGAGACCTTTGCCGAACATAAACCAGATACAACCAATCGTTACCAACATAATCAGAGGTGTAATCGGGGCAAGATTGACCAGAAACTCGTAGAAACTAAGTCCGGCCGCTGAGCCAATCATAATATTCGGTGGATCACCAATGAGCGTGGCGGTACCACCAATATTGGAAGCAAGAATCTGCGCAAAGAGGAACGGATAGGGTTTGATGCCCAGTGCATCAGTAATCAGCAAGGTGACAGGAGCAATCAATAGCACGGTGGTTACATTATCAAGGAAGGCTGAGAAAACAGCGGTAACCACAGAGAGCATCACCAGAATTCCCCATGGGTCCCCCTTCACAACCTTGGCAGCTTTAATTGCCACATACTGAAACATACCGGTCTTCTGGCTAATCGCGACAATCACCATCATACCGGTCAAAAGTCCAATCGTATTGAAATCAATGCCGGCAACAGCCTGCTGTTGTGTGAGCACACCGCAGAGGATCATCAACCCTGCACCGAGCAGGGAGAGCACGGCGCGATTGAACTTCTCCGCCATAATCACGCCATAAACAACAAGCAGGATGGAGACAGCCATCCATGTAGGATCAATGCCAAAAATTACATGGCTTGCGCTCTCATGCATCGAAAAGTACCTCCGGATCAAACTGAGCTAGACTACGCACCACATCGCTGGCCGCGATAATACCAAGCAGCACATTCTCTTTATTGGCAACAAATGCATACTCAAAACGATCAAAGGTGATCAGGGCGGCAGTAACAGAAAGGAGTGATTCGTTTTCACCAACGATGGTCGGATTCTTATCCATAATATCGATGACTTTGTGGTCAATAATCTCTTTATAATGCGTACGCAGAAAGCCCATGTCAGGTGCATAAGAGATCGATTTGAGATCACCATTAACGATATATTCAGGGGTCAGTTTAGAGAGCACCCCCAACATGTTCACGGCACCGAGAATCTTATTGTTCTCATCCACTACCGGTAGAACACGGAACGATTTTTCACGAAGAATGTTCATCACTTCCAGAACAGTCTGGTCAGGGTGACAGACCACCAGGTCCTTGGTCATTATCAGTTTTGCTTTCAACTCAACCTCCCGGTTTCAGCTCTCTACTCCGGTCGCATATGCGGAAACAGCAATACATCACGGATAGAATGTTGACCGGTTAACATCATCACCAGACGGTCCACGCCAATCCCCACTCCCGCTGTCGGCGCCATACCGAACTCAAGAGCACGAAGATAATCTTCATCAATGCCAGTTGCTTCAAGGTCGCCAGCCTCTTTGGCCTGTGCCTGAGCCACAAAACGGCCACGCTGATCATCCGGATCATTAAGCTCAGAGAATCCATTGGCGATCTCTTTACCGGCGATGAAGAGCTCAAAGCGATCAGTCACCGTTGATTCATCAGCATTCCTGCGCGCCAGTGGTGACACATCAACCGGGTAATGGGTAATAAAGGTTGGCTGCTTAAGCTCTTCCTCAACCAGCTCTTCAAACAGAGCGGTCAGGTAGTGCCCGGCCTTCCAGGTGATGAGTGGTTTGAAGTTCTCAATCTCCTGCAAACATACCGTTGCCAGCAGGGCCTTATCATTGGCATGGCCGCGAAGATCAGGGCGCTTTTCAAAGACCGCCTCATCAAGCCGAATGCGTTTGAAGGGTTGTGAGAGATCAAGCTCCACACCATCCCACTCAACATTGGTGATTCCCAAGCCACCAGCTACGCCACGAATCAGCGATTCAGTGGTATCCATCGCATCAGTGAAATCGGCATAGGCCTGATAGAACTCAACCATGGTAAATTCTGGATTGTGCGTTGCATCAAGGCCTTCATTACGAAAGTTGCGATTGATCTCAAACACACGGTCAAAGCCGCCCACAATCAGACGCTTTAGATAGAGTTCTGGTGCAATTCGCAGAAACATATCCATACCCAGTGCATTATGGTGGGTAACAAATGGACGTGCTGCCGCACCACCGGCCTGCGACTGCAGCATCGGAGTCTCAACTTCCATGAAGCCCTTATCTTCCAAGCCGCGACGTAGTTGCGAGATCGCTTTTGACCGGATGCGGAAGGTTTCGCGTGATTCAGGCGTCACCATCAGGTCGACGTAGCGCTGACGATAACGAACCTCTTTATCACTCAGACCATGCCACTTCTCAGGCAGTGGACGCAGACATTTTGAGACCAGTTCAACATGTGAAACCTTTACAGAGAGCTCACCGGTCTTGGTGCGAAACAGAGTACCTTCAGCACCGACAATATCGCCAAGGTCCCACTTTTTGGTTGGGTTATAGACTTCAGCACCACCGACTGCATCGCGATTGATAAAGAGCTGAATACGCCCCTCGCCATCCTGAATATTCATGAAGCTGGACTTACCCATCACCCGGTGACCCATAATACGTCCGGCTACTCGGACACCAACTGCTTCGCTCTCCAACGCATCCGCATCCAGAGACTCATATCTCGCATGTAGGTCAGCTGAAACTGAGTCGGGGCGCCAGGTATTGGGGTAAGCCTCACCGGCCTCTCTCAATCTTGTCAGCTTTTCTCGACGTACAGCGATCTGCTCGGGTGCAGTGGGGCCGGATTGGTCCGGGGTCTTTTCACTCATGAATGGTGTCTAATCTACAGTTAAATTAGAGACGGCTGTTTAGATCAAGGTCGCTAAAGAAATAGGCAATCTCAATCGCCGCATTCTCTTCCGAGTCGGAACCATGAACCGCATTGGCATCAATGGAGTTAGCATGATCGGCACGAATCGTACCCTCTTCTGCTTCCTTAGGATTGGTTGCTCCCATCAGCTGACGGTTAAGATTTACAGCATTACTGCCTTCCAGAACCATTGCCAGGATTGGGCCTGAACTCATGAACTCGCACAGATCTTTAAAGAAGGGACGCTCTTTATGCACTGCATAAAAGCCGCCCGCCTGCTCGCTGCTCAGGTGAATCATACGTGTTCCGATAACAGAGAGGCCGTTTTCTTCAAAACGACGGATAATGTCACCAATTACGTTCTTCGCTACAGCATCAGGTTTGATAATGGAAAGTGTGCGTTGAATAGCCATGAAATCCTCTTTTTAAACTTACTTGTCGGTCTCTTCGCCTAAGCCTTGGCTGCCAGCGAGGAGCGGCACTCTAGTGTAGCTGCTCCCAACTTCCAAGGGTCAACTTGGCGCAGCAAAGAATATCTATCAAGGGGGTTCACCAGAGACTGAAACAGTCCTTAGGAGAGTGTTCCAGCCTGCCTGGCAATGAACGCTGTCTTGGCGGAGAGCTCTAAAGAACAGCTCCACTTATAGGCAAGATCGAGAGTCTCACCCCAGGCATAGACACCATGTCCACGCACAATGCAAATGGGTGAATCTTTGAGCGCTTCAGCCACATGCTCTGCCGCCCACTCAAAATAGACCTCATAGGGAACCGAAATGACTGGCACCGTCGGGAAATAGAGCTGCCCCTCAAAATCAGGAGGAGAGAAGTCCTCTCCATTCAGCGTCAACGCCACGGCATGAGGACAGTGGCTATGCACCACAGCCATGGCTTTGCGGTTGGTCTGATAAATCGCCTGATGCAGATTGGCATCGCCTGAAGCTCCGGAGGTCAACATGCCGACAACCGGACATGAGATGAAATCACTTGGCTTTAGTGTGTCTGCACAGGCACCCGTGGGTGTAATCCAGAATGCATCATCTTCACGGGCTGAAATATTGCCCGAATGAGAATCGTTATAGCCATACTTACGCAACCAGCGATAGTGACGCGTTAAAGATTTCCTCAACTCCATCAGTTCATTAACCGATGAACTTGCCCTTCTTCAGACGCTGTTTCTCCATGATTTCGATTTCACGAGCGCCAGAAATAACAACATTATCATCCGGTACATAATCGAGGTCGAGATCGTGTTTTTCATAATCAACAGAGTTAAGAATTGCCTTCATGGCATTCAAGCGGCACAAATGTTTGTCGGCTGAACGAATCACAGTCCATGGTGCCGAACGGCTGTGGGTGTTCTTTAGCATCTCGTACTTCACATTGGTGAAATCATCCCAGCGCTCCTGCGCCTGCATATCCACTTCAGAAAGCTTCCACTGCCTGAGCGCATCATCCTTACGACGGTCAAATCGTGATTTCTGCACATCCTTGGTCACACTGAAATAGAGCTTCACGACAATAGTTCCCTGACGCACCAACTCTTTCTCGAAGCCGGTAACGCCTTTCATGAAATTCTTGTACTGCTCATCGGTACAGAAGCCGAAGACAGGCTCGACCATGGCACGGTTGTACCAGCTGCGGTCAAACAACACGACCTCACCCCCACGTGGGAAGTGCTCAACATACTTCTGGAAGAACCATTGGGTCATCTGATGTTCAGTCGGCTTACCGAGCGCAACCACGCGGTAGTGTTTTTCATTCATGTAACGGGTGACACGACGGATGGTACCGCCCTTACCTGCTGCATCACGGCCCTCAAAGAGGATAATCATCCGCTTCCCTGTCTGCTCAAGGTGCTTCTGCATATGAATCAACTCTGCCTGATAGGGCTTGAGCTCCTTCTCTTGCAGATATTTAGTCAAAACCTTTTTGACCTTGGCATCATCTAAATCGTTCTTGAGCACCAGCTCATCAAAACAGCGCTCAGCTTCCAAGCCCCCCGCTTCTCCACTATTCATAGGAATAACATCTTGGTTAATAGGGGTAGTCATGATTGCCTCTCTTTTTACATCAAATTATTGGGGGTGCCCTCGATATGAAAGCAACAACACCATACACAAATTCATCGGAAAATGTAACCCCTCGGTTTAAGAGCAGTACACCTCTCCGATAAAGCTAAAATTTCTCCGGCACAAAGTTCTGATCGTTAATGTCAGGACGCTTGTAGTCCGGCTGCTCTTTTCTCGGACGCAATGGCTCCGGCTTCGGCATGATGTCTTTATAAGGAATCTTCTCCAGAACATGACTGATACAATTCAGACGTGCCCGCTTCTTATCATCTGAATTGACCACATACCAGGGCGCTTCCTCGATATCGGTATAGAAGAACATCTCATCCTTGGCCTTGGAGTACTCCATCCAGCGATCGCGCGACTCCAGATCCATCGGGCTCAGTTTCCAGTGTTTGGTTTTATCAGTTGCTCTCTTCTGAAAACGGCGCTCCTGCTCCTCATCACTCACCGAGAACCAGTATTTCAAAAGAATAATACCGGAGCGTGTAATCATCCGCTCAAATTCAGGACACGAGCGCATAAACTCGCGGTACTCTTTGTCGGTACAGAATTCCATGACACGCTCAACACCGGCGCGGTTGTACCAACTACGGTCAAAGATGGCGATCTCACCTGCTGCGGGAAAATTCTCGACATAACGCTGGAAGTACCACTGAGTCTTCTGACGATCAGAGGGTGCTGGCAATGCCACCACATTACAGCCTCGAGGATTGAGTGGGTCAGTCAAACGCTTGATCGTACCGCCCTTACCAGCAGCATCACGACCTTCAAAAACCAAAATGACGCGAAGCCCCTTCTCTTTCACCCAGTGCTGCCACTTCACCAGCTCTAAATGAAGACGGGCCAATTCCGCTTCATAATCTTTTTTTGAGAGTTTTTTTAATTTTTCTGATTCAACTGCCTTGCCGGTCATGGTGCCTCCAAAATTTGGACGGGCATGATAGCACAACCTTCAGCGATTCAAAACAGCCCTATTGTGACTAAGGAATAAATCCTATATCTACTTGAATTTCAGACCACTGAATCGACAATTCCACCACCAAGCAGTTCATCACCACTGTAAAATGCTGCTACCTGCCCAGGTGCGGAAGGCTTCTGAGGTTCATCAAAACGAAGATGTGCAACGCCATTCATCGCCATGGTGCAGAGTGCCGGTTGCATCTGATATCGCACCTTGGCAGTGATAGCCTCGTCCGTTTTCGGTTTCCTGATCCATGAGACCTCGCCGACTGTTACCTCGCGGATCATGGCATCTTCGGGATGAGCCACAATCACCCGGGCTGCCACGCCGTCCAGCCCGACCACATGCCACGGCCCACCCGGCAATCCCAGGCCTTTGCGCTGCCCCAGCGTAAAGTGCGCTATACCCTCATGACTGCCGAGTCGATTACCGTCACGATTGACAATATCGCCGGGTCTGAATCCCGTCTTTGACCCCTGCTCCTTCAAAAAGGAGATGCGATCACCGTTGGGAATAAAGCAGATATCCTGACTCTCCTGTTTGCCTGCCGTGAGCAGCTTGTAGTGCTCGGCCAGTTTGCGGGTGCCATCCTTCTCCAAATGCCCAACCGGAAATAGAATGCGTTCGGCCTGTTCACGGCTGATCGTAGCCAGAAAATAGGTCTGATCTTTTTTTGCATCGTTACCCTTGAATATATGAACACCATTTCCATCATCACGACGCTGCACATAGTGGCCAGTCGCCACATACTTCGCCTCCAGCTTGTCTGCTGCTTCCAGCAATGCACCGAACTTCACAAAGCGGTTACAGCGTTCGCAGGGGTTGGGCGTACGGCCGGTTTCATAATCTTCGATAAAGGGATCAATGACGTTGCGCCGAAAATTGTCGCGCATATCCATATTGTAGAAAGGAATGCCAATCTGATCGCAGACCCGTCGGGCATCATAGGCATCATCGAGTGAGCAGCAGGAGCCGTGCCCCTCCACCTCGTCACGCGAATAGTCCCAGACATTAAGAAACACACCGATCACGTCAGCACCCGCCTCTTTTAGCAGTACCGCCATCACAGAGGAATCGACACCCCCACTCATGGCAGCAATCACGCGCACACCTTTAAGGTGCGACAGATCGGGAATTAGATTTTGAATATCAGACATCGGCGAAGAGTATCGCCTTAGAAGGTGGTTCGCACTCGATGAGTGCTACTCGGTAAAAAACAGTTCGTGAACCCTCTTGGCAAAACAAACCGCAGCCAGCCCTTATCATAAGAGCCGGCTGCAAGTTTGTATTAGTGATGTGACTTCGACATCAACTTGAGCATCTTCAGATTGATCACAATAAATCGAATGCTCTGCCAGATCAGCGATGTGCGCATATATTTTGTCCAGCCGGTCGGAGCCGGTGGATAATAGGCCTGCTGGTATGGCTCTTTGTTGGTAGCTTTTACTGCCATGTTTATCTCCTAAGTCAGTTCTATTATTTAATCCGGCAAAATTGACCAGCCCGGTTTGAGCTTGGCCTGATAGATAAAGGTATGGTGAAGAATGTACTTCATCCAATGCCCTGCCAACCCGATCTCACCAGTGGTCAAACCAAGGTCACGGCCATGTTCCGGATATGCATCAAAATCAGGAACAACCGGGAATACTGTCATGGTTGCTGCCGTACCATCAAACATGCCCGATCCGGTAGAGGCCACACAAGCGGCTCCCATCTCTGCCATGGATGCTGTATGGGTAGGTTCTGCTGCCCCATTGACCATATCGCGAATACTCTGAGCCACGGCTTTGGCCATGGTTGCTGATGGCATACCTGTTCTAGGTGGCGTCGGATTGATAGCTGTGCCGTTGGCGCTCTGCATCGGCTTGCTGATCGGATGTGGTGGTGCAAATGCAATACCCACGGCAAACATGTTTTTATAGGTTGGGTTCTGGTATTTCCTTGGCCAATCCTGCGCACTCCACTCTGCATAAGGACGAGGTGTATAGTCCGCATCCACCTTCATGAAACCATTCGGGGCAAAAACATTGGCGGTGATATCTTCACCAGCCGCGTCAAAGGCTTTCAATCCTACTCCGGCAAACGGAGGAATCAGCATGGAGAAGTCGAACTCCAGCTCGTGGAAAGTGCCATCCAGTATCTCGTAATGAATCAGACCTGCTTCCACTTTTTTCACATGTGCACGGGTAATCCACTCGATACCACGTTCAACCATCAATGATTCAGCGAAGGTCTTGCCATTGGTGACGTAACCGCCACGTTTGATATGAACACCGCCCATACCGAAATCACCCAGTTCATACTCATTACTGATCCAGACAATGCGGGCCATATCACGTACGCCTTCATCACGCAGGATATGGTCGATATTGTAGATATACTCAAATGCCGCGCCCTGACAGGTGCACATGCCATGGCCGGTTCCAACAACCAGTGTGCAACGCTCACCGGCACGCATACGCTCGATCACAGCCTGAAGCTTTTCATTGGCTTCGATTGCATGACCCGCAGTACAGACAGAAACGGTATGACCATGATCAGGGCCCAAACCTTCGGTTGCACCGAAGTTCAGTTTTGGACCTGTAGCATTGATTAGGTAGTCATACTCAACATTTTCCTTCTCGCCAGCCTTCTCTGGCAGCGTGTACTCAACGGTTACAAAAGGTGTGGGGTTTTCGCGAGTGCCTTCCGGATTAATTGATAGGCCCTTGGCCTGAAGGAATGTCGCATTGGTTTTTTTGTATACTTCGGCGAGATCAAAGGTCACATCTTCCTCAGTCATCTGGCCTACGCCTACCCAGATATTGGACGGAATCCAGTTCCATTTAGCATTAGGAGAAACAACGATGACTTCGTGTTTTTTACCCAGCCATTTATTCAAATACCTGGCAGCGGTGTGACCCGAAATACCAGCACCTAAAATCACGATTCGTGACATGTCTCCTCCTGTCGCAATGCTTCTATAAACATAGCCTATCTCGAAATTGAGGATGATATCATATTATTAAATTATTATATGTCAAGAATATAAATAGTTTTGATCGACTGTTTACAACTACAGAGGCGTGATCATCCCTTTTTCAATTGAGCAATAAAGAAACCATCATGCTGTTCAGATGGAAGCAGTCGTTCACAGGATTGAAATTCGACGAAAGATTCAACAACCTGCTCATTCTCCTCGGGATGGATGGAGCAGACGGCATAGACCACTCTTCCGCCCGGCTTTAGAACTCTCAATGCTTCGGAAACCATCGCTTGCTGCAGTTGTGAATGACGCAGCACATCCTCTTTAGTGTGCAAAAACTTTGCATCAGGGTGCCGGCGAATCACGCCGGAAGCCGTGCATGGAGCATCAAGAAGAATGGCATCGACAGAATCATCCGGCATTTCAAGTTTCGTAGCATCACCCTGAAGCACAGTAACATGCTCAGCCTTCACCCGCTTGAGATTCTCTTCAAGCCTTGGAATGCGCTTCTCACTCAACTCCACAGCAACCACTTCAATTTCCGGGTTAAGTCTGGCAAGTAGCGCTGCCTTTCCACCCGGTGCTGCGCAGAGATCAAGTACCCTGTCTCCAGCCTTGATATCTAACGCCAAGACCGCGACCTGAGCCGCCTGATCCATCACCTGAAATGTACCCTCGGCATATCCGGGAAGAGAAGGTACAGCCGTACCTGATGGCAAAATGACCGCATGCGGCGAAAACGCTCCGACTTTCACATCCAAGCCCGCCTCTGTCGCCTGACGCGTCCAATCATCACGATTGCCAAAGACGGCAACGGTAAGTTCCGGCTTGATGAGGTTGGTCTCGGCAATCGCCTGCACAGCTTCGACACCGAAAGCATCACGCCACGATGCAAACATCCAGTTGGGAAGCTCTGCACGCTGGTAGGGTTTCAGTTTCGTTGGCAGTTCACTATCGGCGACTTTTCTCAGGACAGCATTGATCATGCCCGCTGCCTTCGGGTCACGCGGTTTCACCGCATTGACGGTTTCACTAACCGCCGCATGCGCCGGCACACGCATATGACGAATCTGATAAGTGCCTACAAAGAGAGCCAGACGGGCAAACTCGCCCGGTTTCTGCTTTAAAAAACGGGAGAAATCGGTCTCAAGGGCGAAGTAGTTTCGCAACACGCCGTAGACCATCTCGTGCAGGAAGTGGGCATCGCGCGACTCATCGATCACCTCATCCATCAGATGATGAAGCACCTCATCGGCTTTACGATTTTTATTAAGAATGCGATCGAGCGAGTCAATCGCAAAGGTACGGATATTCAAACAGACTCACCGGCGAGAAGGTCACCTTTTTTCAACTGTGCGCCACGAAGGAAGGCATCAGCAGCCATCGCCTGTTTTCCTTCCGGCTGCACCTCAAGCATCCGGTAGACGGAGCCATCACCAAATGCAATCTCCAGAGCCTTATCGCCAATGACGACTCCAGAAGCCTGACTGGTCGACCCCTCAACCACTTCGCCACTGACAATCTTCAGCCACTTGCCACGGAACATCGCCCGTGCTCCCGGCCTAGGTGAGAAACAACGTACTGTTCTGTCGATAGCATCAGCCGATTGTGTCCAGTCGATCACCCGTTCTTCATTGGTAAGCTTCTTGGCATAGGTCACTTGGGACTCATCCTGTGGCACAGGATGGAGTTCTTCAGCAGCAATAGAGGGCAGTGACCGAACCAATAGCTCAGCCCCGATATCGGCGAGAGCAAACCAGAGTTCGGAACCGGTCGTTTCTGAGGTGATGGGTATGCGAGCCTCGGCATAGACTCCACCGGTATCGAGCCCCTCCTCCATCTGCATGATACCGACACCAGTCTCGCTATCGCCGGCAAGAAGCGCCCGCTCAATGGGAGCCGCTCCTCGCCAGCGGGGAAGCAGTGATGCGTGAACATTGATTGGAGCCACACGGGGTGCCGCCAACCATGAAACAGGAAGAATCATGCCGAAAGCAACCACCACAAGAACATCACACGCTTTTGATTTCAGCCAGACCAGTGCCTCATCATTGTTGCGTAGTGTTTCGGGTGTAATAACATCAATACCAGCATCAACTGCAGCCTGTTTCACTGGCGAGGGCGTTAGCTTCATACCACGACCGGCCTTGCGGTCGGGCTGGGAAACGACACCGACTACCTCAACGCCATCTGATGCAATTAGCGCCTTGAGACAACCAACCGAAAATGCCGGTGTTCCGGCGAATACAACTTTAATCAATGGATGAGCCTTAGCCGTTCAATTCTTGAAGCTTTTTACGCTTCTTTAACCGCTTCTTGATCAGGCTCTGTTTGAGTCGAGAAAGCTTATCTATAAATAGAACGCCATCGAGGTGATCAAATTCATGTTGAAGGGCGACAGCCTGAAACCCTTCAAACTCCTCTTCATAGGTCTTGCCATCCATATCCTGCCACTTCAGACGAACCGTGGCCGGTCGATCGACATCTTCATAGACCTCGGGAACGGAGAGACACCCCTCCTCCCATGTCGCCACCCCGGTCTCACGCCAGGTGAACTCAGGATTGATCCATACCTTCAAATTATGGGCAGCTACAGGGGCATCACCATTCTCATGCCGCACCTCTTCATTGCGCCAATCGGTATCGGTAATGGCAATACGCAGTGGCACACCGATCTGTGTCGCCGCCAAGCCCACGCCGGGGGCGTCATACATGGTGTCCGCCATGTCCTGAATGATCTGCTTCACTTCATCGGTGAGAGGAAACTCAACGGGCCTAGCCACTTCGCGCAGCCGGTCATCCGGATAGATTAGTATTTCTCGAATCGCCATGGGCGCACTATATGGAACCGTTTAGCCGCTGTCAGCCAGTGTTACTACATGCGGAGCGGAGCTGCGGGAAAAATTCCCCCGCATGTGCATAAGTTGCACATTGTTGACAATATCAACTAATTCTAAAGTTGCACCTGTCGAGGGAGACATTCCCCAAAGGAGACAACCATGAAAAAGACCCTAGCTATCGCGACCCTGCTCTCTACAGCACTGCTCGCATCACCCGTTACCCAAGCCGCATCCTATCAGGATCGCGCCATGACCACCGGTGCCGTTGTCGGCGCCACTTCTGGCGCCGTCATCGGTTCTAACAGCAATCAGGCCGTTGAAGGTGCTATCTTCGGTGCTGTCCTCGGCACCATTGCCGGTGCTATTATTGCCAGCAACAACCAACCTGTGACTGTGGTTCACTCACAGCGTCGTCCGGTGGTTAAACGTCACGTCTACCATCACCCACGTCCTGTCGTTCAACGCCGCGTCGTATACACCAAGCACCGCCCGGTCGTAGAACGCCATGTATATAGAGAAAAGCGTTCTGCTCATCGGGTATCTGAACGTCGCAACTATGATCGTCACGACCGTCGTTGGGGCGAATACAAGAGAGATCAACGCCATCAGGTGCGTGACCGTGCAGAACGCCATGAACGCAAGGAAGCAAAACGTGAACGCAGAGAGCGCCACTCCTGATCAACGCATAACCTCAGACAATGGAAAGGCCCGTCATGAAATCATGGCGGGCCTTTAAGGTTCAGGGGACAACAACAAAAAGCGACACACAGCAAAGCAGTTACGTCACGATCCTTTACGCACCACTTTTAAGGCTAATTAAGGGAAAAGGGTTTCACAAAGCTTTGGCCAGTTTTCCACCCAGCCAGGAATATCTTCGCCGGGTAACGGACGGGAAACAAAATAGCCTTGAACAACATCACAACCCAACGCTTCGACTCGCCGCCACTCATCTAAGGTCTCAACACCTTCCACGACAATCTCCATATCCAGTTTTCTGGCAATGTCGACACTGGACTCAAGCAAAGACTCCGTCCTTTCGTTATTGGCAGCGCCCTGAACAAAGCTGCGATCAAGCTTAAGCTCGTCGAATGGCAGGTCGCGCAGTTGCGTAAGGTTGGAGTGGCCTGTGCCAAAATCATCAATCGACAGTGAAATCTTCTTTAACCGCAGGCGCAAAAGATTGTCGAGAGGTCTGACAACATCTTCCATCAGTCGACTTTCGGTCACCTCAAGTTGAAATGTCGATGGATCAACATTGTGTTCACTCAGATAGCTTTCAACCCGCTCCGGAAAAGTCAGATCGTAGAGGCTATCCATCGAGACGTTGACGGAGATTTTCAGATCCAGCCCATGTTTCTGCCATTCAGACTGCATGGCGGCTGATTTTTTTAAGACAAGAAAGGTAAGCTCATCAATCAGACCATGCTCTTCAGCAACGGGAATAAATGCATCAGGGAAAATCATTCCCTTCTCTCCATTTGGCCAGCGGACCAGTGCCTCAACCCCGACCACCCGCTTACTGGCGATTTCAACTTTAGGCTGAAACCACGGTTCCAACTCTTCTTCTTCAATGCCGCGAATAAGTTGCTCTTTCGAAACCAGTTGAGTTGCTGCACGATCTTTCTGGAGAAGTACCTTTCCCCGCCTGACAAGCAACTGGCTCAGTTCCGCCACATTCAACGGCTTGGACACTGCTCCGAGCACGGAAAGGTTTCTGGCTTTGGCAAGACTCTCTGCCATGTTGAGTGTGCGGCTATCCTCGCCACTGAAAAGTACTATATCACCTTCAAAATTCTGTTCAGCAAAAATTCGCAACAGCTCCACACCATCTACATCGGGCATATTCAGGTCGCATAATACCAACGAGATAGGTGTTTCATTTGAAGCGATAAGGTCAATGGCCAGCTTCGCGCTAAGGGCAGTATACACCTCTTTAAAGCCAAGCTTACGCAGGATAAATGCCGTTGTTTCGAGAACAAAGACCTCATCATCTACGATCAGTACCGATTGATTAGATACGATCGATTTCATGATTTCCCTCCGCTATTCTCAGATTGATGCCCTTGAAGCCAACCTTGTACGTCTTGATATAATAGACCAAAACGAACGATTTGCAGGTCGATCTCCTGTACGTTCCCTGCCTTACCAGCTAGTTCAATATCGAGACAACAGTCGGCAAGCGCATTGGCACCGACAGTTCGTGCTGATGACTTCAACTTGTGAGCCAGCTTGCCTACCCTCTCGGTCTCTCCTACTGCATGAGCAGCTATAATCTGATCAACAGTATCCTGACTCGTCTCTAAAAAGTTAGCATAAAACTTGTTTAGCATCTCCAGGTCATTACTACCAAGCATCGAACTCAGGGCGCCGGGGTCGATGGCCGGGTTTTCGACACTATCATCCAGAAGTTCGTTTCCGCCCTTCTCACCAAAGGTATAGGAAGACCACTTCTCCAAAACATCGCGGAGCTGAGGGATCTGCATCGGTTTGGTGACATAATCATCCATACCTGCTGCACGGCACTTCTCGGCGGTTCCCTTCAATGCATCTGCGGTGATTGCAACGATATTCGTATGTCTGCTGTCACCCTCCTCAGATCGAATCGCACGTGCGAGGTCATAACCATCCAGTTCGGGCATATGGCAATCCGTAAGCAGCAACTCATACTTCTCTTCTCTCCACATCTGGAGCGCCTGCATGCCATCTTCAGCGACCTCAGCCACGAAACCCAGCATCGTTAATTGCTGGCGAATCACATTGCGGTTGGTCTCGTTATCCTCTGCCACCAAAACAAGTCGACCATCCGCCTTTGCCTCTTCCCGCGAAGGAAGCTCGGCGATATAACCATAATCTTCCGACACATCTGCCAGTTCCGGAGATTCACGATCAGCCAGTGAAGCCACAGCATTGATCAGCGTAATCCTGCGCATCGCATTGATATCTAGTGCCATACCATCCTCATCGGATGCACGCACATAACGCCGTCTCCCATGACCCATCATGAGGAAGCGAACCTGCCTCCTTCCTCCCGCCTTTTCTCGCATCAGTTCGCGTAGCTTGGTCGAACTTTTCGTTTCGCTCTGATTATCGATAACCAGTAGAAGATCCTGTTCACTCTCAAGCAGGGCATTAAATCGCTCTATGGCGTCGGCCGGTGCTACTGAAATCACATCAGCGCCAGCAGAACGTAGGTAGCTATCAATGATTGCGGATTCCTCAGCATCACCCTCCACCAGCAGCACTTGCAACCCTTCCAGACCACCCATCGAATCCGTTGCCTGATCAGCTGCTATCTCCATGGAGAGAGTGACCGTGAAAGTAGCACCCTCATCTGGTTTGCTTTCCAATGAAATCTGCCCACCCATCATCTCAGTAAGACGCTTTGAAATGGCAAGGCCAAGCCCAGTTCCACCAAAACGACGTGTCGTCGAGCTTTCCGCCTGTACAAATGGTTTGAACAACCTCCCCTGTACTTCACGACTCATACCGATGCCGTTATCCCTTAACACCAAACGGATTTTCGCAACGTTACCATCCAGACTATCCAGAAAAGCACTCGCTTCTACCCGACTCTTGCGTCCAATCAGATCTGCAGAAAACTTGATGCCATTTCCGGTCAGATTGAAAAGTATCTGCCGCAACCGTCCAGAATCTCCGACAAGTTTGGGAATGGCCGGGTCACAATAGACAAGTAATTCGACATTTTTCTTAGCCGCCAGTGCCTGCAAGGATTCAGCACATCCCTCCACCACCTGCGACATTGAAAACGGGGCAGGATCAAGCTCGAGACGGCCTGCTTCAATTTTCGAAAAATCGAGGATGTCGTCAATGATGCCCATCAGGGTGAAGGATGAGTCACGCGCCGTCCTGACCATATCACGCTGGTTGGATTCCAGCTTACTGTGCTCAAGCAAATCAATGGTGCCCACCACGCCGTTTAGCGGTGTCCTGATCTCATGGCTCATGGCAGCAAGGAATGATGATTTAGCTTGGTTGGCAACCTCAGCTGCCTCTTTCGCATCTCTGATTTCCTGCTCTGCCCGGCGTTGTTCGGTAACATCACTCTCCAGAGCAATGAATTCGGTTACCTCTCCCGACTCATCGCGCACCGGCATAATCTCGATGTGTAGAATATATTCGCGACCATCCTTGCCATAGTTGGTGATGTCAGTTTCGACCCTATCCCTGTTTCGAATGGCATCACTGAGAAGACGAACGGCCTCTTTCTCTGT
>Ga0316191_10000822_pt1 | contig 20864 bp, 20 predicted proteins | sample Eddworburr2cm_MG_FD_204928 | JGI IMG/M metagenome (GOLD analysis project Ga0316191, IMG submission 204928) | Coastal sediment microbial communities from Maine, United States - Eddy worm burrow 2 cm | ecosystem: Environmental > Aquatic > Marine > Coastal > Sediment | place: USA: Maine... | reverse complement strand
CGTCGCCAATCAGGAGCGCCTTGTCGCGATAGTGCCACGGCGAGCAGCGCACCGTGCCGAGCTCGCCGGTTGGATTGGCAAAGAACTCCCGGGCAAGGTCGGGGATCAGAGCCAGCGTGTCGGGAAATGTCTGGCCGAAAAATTCGAGCAGTGCTGCCGCGTCAGTCAGGCTGGCAAAACTGGGTTCACCCGTGTTCGGCAGGAACAGTGTTACCGTGAACGTCGAGTCCGGATTTGGCAGCGCGATCAGCATGAACTCGCCGCGCGGCCAGATATGCAGCGCGTGCTTTTCCATGCGGTGAGCGCCGCCCGCCGCAGCAGGGATCGTCAATTCCTTGTAGCCGTGATCGAGAAGCTCCTCGCTTGCCTGGTATCCCAGTTGCGCCGACAGTGCGCGGCGTACAACCGAGCCTCCGCCGTCCGCGGCGATGACAGTTTGCAACGGCAGCCGGTACTCGGCGGCCGAGCGTTCCTCACGCATGATCAGGCGCGAGCTCTCGAAGTCGCAGGCAACGCAGCGCTGCCGGAAATGAAAACGGGCGCCGGCTGCTTCGGCGGCGTCCATCAGCAGCGCATTGAGACCGCCACGGGTTACCGAATAGACCAACTCATCGGGACGTTGCCCGTATGGCAGCATTTGCGTGGCGCCGTCGCCGTAGTGGAGCATGCGTCCGCGCATCGGGATCAGCATGGGCTGGACGGTATCGAAAACGCCGGCCCTTTTTAATGGCTCGATGCCGCGGGCCGCGAGAGCCAGGTTTATCGAACGCCCGGCCGGGATCGTCTCCCTGCGCATGTCGGCGCGAAACTCGTAAACGTCAACCGCGAGCCCGCGCCGCGCCAGCAATAGTGCGCACAGGCTGCCCGCAAGTCCGCCGCCGAGAATGCTGATTTCATTACGCGATTCGCTCATGACGTCGCCTCCACGGCGCGGTGCAATTTTTCGACGAAGCGGTAAACCTCGACGAAGCTGTTGTAAAGCGGTACCGGTGCGACGCGTATCACGTCCGGTTCGCGCCAGTCGCAAACCACATTATCAGCCTCGAGGTGTTCGAAGACTGCATGGCCATTGCCGCTACCCAGTCTGAGCGAGAGCTGGCATCCGCGCCGCTCCGGTTGCGGCGGGGTAATGTTCTCCACCGCATCGCTCAGGCGTTCGCGAATACCGAGTTCCAGAAAACCGGTCAGTGCTCGTGACTTCGCCCGCAAATCTGCCATTCCGGTTTCATGGAAAATTTGCAGCGACGCAATTAACGATGTCATTGCAAGGATCGGCGGGTTCGACAACTGCCATCCTTCCGCGCCGGGAATCGGGTGAAACTCCGGTCCCATCCGAAAGCGGCTCGTTTTGTCGTGTCCCCACCACCCGCAAAAACGCGGCAGGCCGGCGTCGTCGGCATGCCGGGCATGGACAAAACACCCGCCGATCGCGCCGGGCCCGCCGTTCATATATTTGTAATTGCACCACACGGCGAAGTCGGCGTCGGCGTCATGCAGGCTTAGCGGTACGTTGCCGACGGCATGCGCGAGGTCCCACCCGACTGCACAACCTTTGTGCCGCGCCAGCGCCGTGACAGCCGGAATATCGAAAAGCTGTCCCGAGTAATACTGAACCCCCGGCAACATTACCAGCGCAATGGACCCGCCTTCGCGTTCAATCAGCTCCAGCAGGTCTTCGTCGCGGATCACGTGTTCTCCGCCGCGCGGGCCGATCTCGAGCAACGCCTCGGCCGGGTCCAGGCCGTGGAAGCGGACCTGGCTCTCCGCCGCATAGCGGTCCGACGGGAATGCAGGTTTCTCGATCAGCAGCTTGAATCGCTTATCGGTCGGGCGGTAAAAGCTCACCATCATCAGGTGAAGGTTGACGGTAAGGGTGTTCATCGTGACGACTTCGTCGGGTTGCGCGCCAACGACTTCCGCCATGTGTGGAGTGAGGTTTTCGTGATACGGCATCCATGGCCGCCGTGCATCGAAGTGGCCGTTAACGCCGAGCCGTGCCCAGTCCTCGAGTTCCTCCGCAAGCAACCCGGGAACGGCGCGCGGTTGCAAGCCCAGTGAATTACCGCACAGGTAAATCAGGGCATTGCCGGCGTCGTCCTCCGGCAGGAAAAAACGCTCGCGCAATTCCGCAAGCGGGTCGGTGGCGTCGGCTCGTCTGGCGCTGTCGAGCGTGAAAGAAGGGTTCATGTCGGAGACCTCCGCGCAACTGTGCCAGTGCCGGCCGCATCGAGCAAATCGTTACCCGGACCGGGTCCGGCCGCGCCCGGTATACATCCGGCGGCAGGGCTGATCATGCGCTTACCGCGCATCAAAATAATAAAATAATAAATAATATAAACAGTAATTTGTAAAGATGTATTAATGTATTAACTGAATTATGAAATTGAATCTTTCTGACGATTCGTCGATTTTCCGGATGGCCGGTTTCAGCGCGACGTGGTCGCACGCAACGGGTGCAGTACAGGGCGGCTCGGCGCGGCATCGCTGGCGAGGCAGGGCACCTGCAGATTGAGGAGGTAGAATCCGTCGGAGATCGTGTCAGGAACGAACACCATTTCGGTAATCGTCGCGTCGCTGCGTGTTGCCAGTGTCAGCTCGCGAGAGCCGGGAGGCAGCCCCCAGAATATGCGGTGGGCGGCAAGGTGGCCCCCGTCCAGCAGCCGGTCGATCGATGGCAGGTCCACCAGCAGATGGCGGACGCCGAGCTCTACCAGCAGGGTCGCGGCATCCGCGGTCAGATACGGACACGGTTGGTCAGGCTGGTAGATCGCGGACTGCTTTGCCGGCGTGTTCGGCAACGTACGCACCACCAGCGACGCGCAGTCGGGATTCCAGATGTCTTTCAATGCCGCGTCAAGCGCGGCCGCCGATATCAGGCGATCCTCGGCGGATGAGTGCGGACCGGCGTATTCGTCGCTGGCGCCGGCGAGTATCGGGGCTACGCTGATCAACGCCGCGGCGCCGACAAAACCGCTCGCTATGCGATCGACGCCGAAGCGCTGATTGGTGACATGACCGACACATTCGGTGTGGGTGCCGTTGCAATGCGGCGTGAGCGTCAGCGTCTCGCAGTTGCAACTTCCGCCTAAGCGGGTGTCTCCGGTAAATGAGCCAGCATTCAATGGCTCGCTGGTCGCGGGTGCCGCGCCGAAATGGTTTGGCTGACTGCCGTCCGGATGCAATACGATCGCAATGTCATAACCAAGCGGATCGACTTCCCAGAATTGTCCTCCGACCTGAAGACGCAACATCTCTAGACAAACTGCTCGCGCTTCAGCCCGAGCCATTCGAGCGCAGTACCGGCCAGCAGCCGGTCGCGGACGGATGGGTCGAGATCCGGCATCGACTCGATCAGTTCGCCCGGCACACTTTCGCCAAGCGGGAAGGGGTAGTCGCTGCCCATCGCAATCGACTCGGCGCCCATCAGCTTGATCATGTAGCGCAGCATATCCGGATCATGGACCAGCGCGTCGACATAAAATCGGCCGACGTAGTCGCGCGGATTGCGTTGATTATCGACGGCGCACAGGTCGGGACGCACCTGGAAGCCATGTTCGATGCGCCCGAGAGTCGCCGGAAATGCACCGCCGCCATGGGCGAATGCAACCTTCAGGCGTGGCAGTTTCTCGAAGACGCCGCCGAATATCATCGAGCAGATCGAAAGAGCGGTTTCTGCCGGCATGCCAACCAGCCATGGCAGCCAGTACTTCTGCATGCGATCGCGGCCGAGCATTTCCCACGGATGAATGAACACGGCGGCGCCGAGTTCCTCCGCTGCCTCCAGCACCTCGAACACCCGGGCATCGTCGAGATTCCAGCCGTTGATATGAGTGCCAATTTCTATCCCGGCGAGACCGAGCGATCCGATGCAGCGCTCTAGTTCCGGAATAGCCAGTCGCGGCTCCTGCATCGGCACGGTGCCGAGACCGACAAAACGCCGCGGATTGTCGGTTACGACTGCGGCAATGTGGTCATTCAGAAGGCGCGACAGGTCGAGAGTGTCCTGCGGTTTCGCCCAGTAGCTGAACATGATGGGTACTGTCGACAAAACCTGTACATCGACGCCGTGGTCTTCACAGTCGGAAATCCGGATTTCGGGGTCCCAGCAGTTCGCGCCGATCTCGCGAAAAAACTTGCCGTCCTGCATCATCCGGCCACAACCCGGCCCGTGCCGCTCCAGTTGCACGAAACCGCCGTAGCCATACCGTTCTTTCAGATTCGGCCAGTCCGGCGGGAGGATGTGGGTGTGGATATCTATCTTCACTACGCAACCGGGGGCTTGAGAATGCTGCCGCATTGGTCGCAGGTTCGCAGTGCCTGGTTCGCATAGAAGCGATCGAAAACGGGCTTGAGTTCGGTTTCTATGTTGCGCAAATGAAAATACTCCTCGTGAAGCCTGGCATTGCAGTTTTCGCAAAACCACATGAAACCGTCTTTCTCGTCTGCCTCGCGCTTGCGTTCCACAACCAGCCCGACAGTATCGGCGAAACGCTGCGGTGAATGGGGGATGCCGGCCGGGAGCAGGAAAATCTCACCTTCGCGGATTGGTATGTCGACAGGCTGCCCGTCCTGCATTGTCTTGAGCAGCATGTCGCCCTCGACCTGGTAGAAAAACTCTTCGCCAGGGTCGTAGTGATAGTCCTTGCGCGTGTTGGGCCCGCCCACCACCATGATGATGAAATCGGACTGTTCGAAAACCTGCTTATTGCAAACGGGTGGCTTCAGTGCCTCGCGGTTGGCGTCAATCCATCCCTGAAAACTGAAAGCCTTTAGCTCGCGCATTGCAGGACTCCTGTGACGGCGACGCGCCGGGCGGGCACGAACAGCCTGAGCCCTGATTGTAATAGCAGCCGCCCGCGAAAGCGTGATTGACTTCGCGGGCGGCCGGATTGGCGGGAAATGCTCAGGCTGCGCGTGGCTGCCTTAGCCCGGTCTCCACAGCGAGTGCCTCGAACTGCTGCACCGGCACCGCGAGCATCTCGACCCCGTGCGCTATCGCGTGCCTGCGAACGCTCGCGGGGATGCTGTTTGCGACGACGCAGGGCGAGATCGGATGACCGATGCGCCTCTGTAACTCCACGGCGCAGCGCTGCGCTTCGTCGACTATGAGCGGCGATGCAATGCCACTGTTGATTTTTACCGCAAGTAACGGGCTCTCCCGGCGCTCGATCAGGAAGTCTATGAGTCCGGCCTCGAGTTCGATGAACTCGTCCTTGATGCGTTTGATATCGCCGAACAGCCAATCCGCGCAGTGGCTGAGCACTTCGGCCATCTGAAATCTGTTCATGGTCGTGTCTCCTCGCTCCATCCAGCCGCGATTGGCTGTTCCTGGTGGAGGAGATACTAGGGGCGCACCGCGGCCGGATCATGTCCGAATGCGCCGCTGAGTTATCCCGATGCGTCGCCCTCAACGGGCGTTTGCGGCACCGAGACCGGCACAATCGACACACCAGAGACCGCCGACGCCGTCCGCATCAATCCGCGCGGCGGTCAGGTTTCGCCCCCACACGCAGCCGGTATCGAGCCCGAGAAGGCGCGGTTCCTGGAGCAGTCCCAGTGCGGACCAGTGGCCGAAAACGATCGGCGTGTCAGCGCTGGCACGGCCTTCTACCCGAAACCATGGCACCAGCCGCGACGGTGCGTCTGCGGGGGCGCAGGCCGGACCCAGGTCGAGACGCCCCTTGCGATCGCAAAAGCGCAGCCGCGTAAAGCAATTGATGATGAAGCGAAGCCGGTCATATCCGCGCAACTTGTCACTCCACCGGTTTGGCTTGTTGCCGTACATATGTTGCAAAAGGTCAAGATAGGCGGGTCCGGCAAGTTCCCGCTCGACCTCCCCGGCATAGCCGAGGGCGGCCTCCAGCGACCATTGCGGTGCCAGACCGGCGTGCACCATCAGGACCCCGACTGTCGGATCGTAGTGGGCAAGCGGCAGTTGGCGCAGCCATTGCAGCAACTCATCGCAATCTTCGGAGGCAATTACCGGAGCGAGGGTAGGCTGGCTCTCCAGCGATTTGACTCCGGCGGCGATTGCGAGCAAATGCAGGTCGTGATTGCCAAGCACGGTTGTCGCACTGTCGCCGAGACTGCGAACGACGCGCAATACTTCCAGCGATTCAGGGCCGCGATTGACCAGATCGCCGGTTATCCACAATTGATCAGCGACCGGATCAAAGCGAATTTTATCCAGCAGTCGACACAGCGCTGTCGCACAACCCTGGATATCGCCAACAGCGTAAATGCTCACGTTGGGGGAAAGCCGTGGCCGTCAGTGCAGGGTGCCGGGCACCGCCAGCGTAAACGGAGATATCTGCGCTTCGAAGTGATGCCCGTCATCGGCGAGCATCTGGTAACTGCCCTCCATGCTGCCAACCGGCGTTTCGATCGCGGCCCCGCTGGTGTAGCGGAAAGACTCACCTGGTCGCAGATGCGGGTGCTCGCCGACCACGCCCTCGCCGCGGACCTCCTGCTTGCGGCCGTCGGCGTCGGTGATGATCCAGTGACGGGTGAGGAGTTTGGCCGGCACCTCGCCGCTGTTGGTGATCGTGATGGTGTAGGCAAATACGAAACGACGTGAATCGGGGTCGGATTGGTTGCGGATAAACTGCGTTTTGACCGCGACGTCGACGTCGTATCCCAATTCCTTTCTATCGCTCATGCTTCTCCCTTACTTTCGCTCAGTCATCGAGTCTGACCGCCAGCACGTCGCATGGGGCGCCGCGCAGAACAGCGTCTTCAGTGCCGTGGCGCAGCACGGCAAGACCATGACGTTCATGGCTACCAACGACGACCAGGTCGATAGCGTCTTCATCGACGACCCGCATGACCTCTCCCTTGATGCTGCCGACCTCCACGCGCCCGCGTGCTTCACCAAGATGGTGGCTTCGGGAGAGCGCAGCGAGTCGTTCCCTGGCGTTGCGGACAAGGTCCTTCTCGATATCGATCGCCGGCATCAACGCCTCGCCCATGGGCTCGACCGGCACGTACTCGACGACATGCAGCAGTGCCAGTTCTGCGCCGAGCCGGTGCGCCACCTGGTTGGCCCGGCGGATCACGATATCGCTGTCCCCGGTGAGATCGACAACGGCCAGAATTCGCTTGTAATCAGACATTTGATTCCACCGCTCCATTGCACCAGCCCCAGTATACCGAGTCGCGCCGCTGTCTGGCCGCAAACCGTTCTCAGGCTCCGCCAGCCGGGGGCAGGTTCGCGACCCGCACGAAATCGCCCGGCGCGAGCCGCTCGGGTCGGTCGCCGGGATCGATGTCCAGTTGCTCGAGTTGTTCAGGGGTGGCGAAGCCGGCGAGCGCATTGCGCAGGGTTTTGCGGCGGAACGAAAACGCCTGGCGCACCACATTAGCAAAGCGGTCCGGGTCGGAGGGGGCGGGCGGCGCAACGGTATGCGGCGCGAGGCGCAGGAACGCGGAATCCACCCTGGGTGGTGGATTGAACGCCCCGGGCCCGATGTGAAACAGTGGCTCGGCCTCGAAGTAGATTGCCAGCATGATCGTCAGGCGTCCGTAGCGTTTGCTTCCCGGCGCGGCCGCTATCCGCTCGACGACTTCCTTCTGCAGCATGAAGTGCATGTCCTGGATGCATTGGCGCTGTTCGACGAGGCGGAACAGCAGCGGCGTCGATACGTTATAGGGTAAGTTGCCGACAATCCTCAGCTTTTCCGGCGCCGCCGCAAGCGCGCAAAAATCGAACTCCAGAGCATCCGCCTGATGGATGCGCAGTTCTCCCAGCCCGGCGCACCTGGCGGTCAGGCGTGGAATCAGATCACGGTCGAGTTCCACCGCATCGAGGCTGCCGGTCTGGCGCAGCAACAGTTGCGTGATCGCGCCGAGCCCCGGGCCGATCTCGACGAGGCGCTCGCCCGCGGTGGCGCCAATCGTATCGACGATCCGCTGGATGATCCCGGGATCGTGGAGAAAATGCTGGCCGAAACGCTTGCGCGGCCGGTGCGTCACGATGTTGTTCCGCGGCGCCGCGCAAGGTCGGTCGCGAGAGCGACCGCCGCGATCAGGCTGCCGCAATCGGCTCGGCCGGTGCCCGCGAGGTCCAGTGCTGTTCCATGATCGACCGAGGTCCGGACAATCGGCAGGCCAAGGGTCACGTTGACTGCGCGGCCGAAGCTGGCGTGTTTCAGCACTGGCAGGCCCTGATCGTGATACATCGCGAGCACCGCATCGGCGCTTGCCAGCTGCGCCGGCGTGAATGCGGTGTCAGCCGGTATCGGTCCGACAACGTCAATGCCCTCGGCGCGAAGTCCGTCCAGCGCCGGTCCGATCGTCTCGATCTCCTCGCGACCAAGATGTCCGCCTTCGCCCGCGTGCGGGTTCAGGCCGCACACAAGGATGCGCGGCTGGCGGAGTCCGAACAGTCGCCGCAGGTCGCGGTCCAGTACGCCGATAACGGCCCGCAGCGAGTCCCGGGTGATCGCCGCGCTGACCCGTGAGAGCGCCAGGTGAGTCGTTGCCAGCGCCACGCGCATCGAGCCGCCGACGAGCAGCATCACCGGCCGATCGCTACCGGTGGCAGCGGCGAGGTATTCGGTATGGCCGGTGAACGCAAAGCCGGCATCGTTGATCACGCCCTTGTGCAAAGGCGCCGTCACCATGGCGTCGAAGGTCCCGTCGAGACAGCCGGCGGCTGCCTGCTCGAGCAACGCGAGCACGTGAGCGGCATTGGCCGGATCGAGGTGGCCGGGGCGGCACGCTGCGGCCAGGGGATGATCCGCAACCACCAGGTGCCCGGGACGATGCGGTGGAATCGCACCGCCGTTGAAAGCTGTAAGCGCAACCTCAGCATCGAGACGCCGGGCGCGCGCGGCAAAAAGCTCGAGGTTTCCGGCCACCAGCAATCGCGCCGGGAGCGGGTTCGCGGCCAGCGCGATGCAAAGATCGGGGCCGATGCCCGCGGGTTCGCCCGCCGTGACGATAATTCGAGGGAGCGCCACGTCTATGCAGCGCTAGAGCTTGTATTCGACAAAGGCCTCGTCACGTAATTGCCGCACCCAGATTTCGCTTTGTTCGGCCACCTTGCGCTGGAGGATCGCCATGTAGGCATCGTTGCGAAGCTTGTCCTGGGTGCTGTCGTACTCGCGAACTTCGAGCAGTTCGACGATATGCCAGCCGAACCGGGTCTGGAACGGCTCGCTGATTTCGCCGATCTGCAGGTCTTTTACGACCGCGTCGAACTCGGGGACGAAGGTGCCGGGTTCGGTCCAGCCGAGATCGCCCCCGTCGGAGCCCGAGCCGGGGTCTTCGGATACCGCAAGCGCCACGGCGCCGAAGTCCTCGCCATCAAGAATTCGCTGGCGGACCGCCTGCAGTTCGGCTTCGACCGTGGCGTCGTCCTTTAATTCGTTGGCCGTCATCAGGATATGGCGAAAATGGGACTGGGTTACGAACACCGGGTCCACGCCGCGGACTTCGTTGATCCTGATGATATGGAAACCGCTCGAGCTGCGTATCGGCTCGGAAATCTGCCCGGCTTTCATCGCGGGGACGATATCCGAAAAAATCGTCGGTAGCTGGGCGCCTTTGCGCCACCCCAGGTAGCCGCCCTCGAGCGCATCCTGGGCATCCGAATACGATACCGCCATCTCGTTGAATTCCTCGCCCTGTAGCAGGCGCCGATACACGGTCTGGGCTTTCTCGGACGCGATCTCGAGCTGCTCAGGCGTGGCAGACGAGGGGATGCTTATCAGGATATGCGACATTTCGAACTCGGCGCCGGCCCCGGAGGTCTGCTCCTCCATCAGCTGATCCAGTTCGCGTTCGGATACATTGACACGCGCATCGACATCCCGCTGACGCAGCTGTGAGATCGTCATTTCGCGGCGCATTTCCTCGCGGTAGTCAGCGTAATCGATACCCTGCTGGGCCAGCACCTGTGGCAGCTGTTCGAACGAGACCTTGTTGTTGGCGGCGATCCGCGCAAGCGTGCTGTTGAGCTGCTCCTCGGTAACCCTGATATCCAGCCGGGCGGCCCGTTGCATCTGAATTTCCGCGATGACGAGGCGTTCGAGCACCTGCTGCCGCAATACTCCGCGCGGCGGCAGTTGCACGCCCTGCTCCCGCAACCGCTGCGAGATCAGGCGCATCTGTCCCTCGAGTTCGCTCTGCAGCACGATGCCGTCGTTGACGATCGCAACGACCCGGTCGAGCAATTGTCCCGATGTCGATAACTCACGGGTTTGCGCGATGGCCTGATTGCAGCCTAGCGCCGCCACGGCGACGCCGATCAGAATGAGTTTTTTCATTGCACCGTAAATGTAATGTTTTCTCTTACTTATTGATAACCGAGAATGCCGTCCTGCAACAGCGACTCTACGCTGGAACCGACGCTTGCAAGTCCCTTGAGTTCCAGCTGCAGCATGAATGCCGTATCCCTGTCGCCCTCGCGGTCGGTAATCAGGCGGCGATACACCCCGCGCAGCGCCCAGCAACAGTTCTCGTATTCGAGTCCGACAAACCGCTCGAGTTCCGAGTCGTCGCGAATCGAGTAATTATACCTGCCAATCGCGCGCCAGCGCTTCGCCAGCGGCCACGCGGTCGAGAAGTCGATCTGCTCGAGCTGGTTTTCGATGAGCCGATAAGACAGGTTCGCGACCCGGTCGGCCTTCGGCCGGTACTGGAATCGTACCGCGGCCTTCTCGAACTCGTCCTTGTCCTGGTCCCAGCGCACGTCCAGGTCGACGTTCCAGGCGTTGTAGAGGCCGAATCCGAGCTCGGCGATGACGTCGGAACTGCCGCTGCTGTTCGGGGTCTCGCCGGGCAGGGACACGGATTCGTTCTCAAAGAAATACTGCTGCCCGATTGTTGCCGACAGAAACTGGCGCCCCGTCTCAGGGTCGAAAACCCGCGTCGTCAATCCCATCGCGATCCGGTTGGTATCGCCGAGTCTGTCGGGCCCGGCATAGCGATTGACCTGGAACAGCTGGACCAGATTGAAGTCCGGCTCGAGCGTGTCGAATATCGGGATGTCGTCCTGGTCCTTGCTCGGGATATAAACATACTGGACCCTCGGTTCGAGCGTGTTCAGTACGACCCTTTTTTTGCCGGCCTCGCGCTCGAGACGCATTCCCGCGTCGACCGAATAAATCGGTGCGGCGCGATCTGGCGTGTCGTCGACGTCAGCGTCATCGTCAATGTCGGACAGGCTGTAGATGGTGTAGCGGTACCCGGCGGCCGGACGCAGGTACATCCCGCCACGTTCCAGTGGTAATTCGGCGCGAGGATAGAGGTCCAGACGCTGGCCGGTGACGCCGGTATCACGATCGAAATGCACGAATTCCGAATCGAGACCGAGGGTCGTCCCGAACCACTGTTGCGGCCAGCGCCCCTGGGCGATCAGTTGCGGCAGACGCTCATAGGGCTCGTCAACGCGGGCAATGGTGTCGTCGATGGTCTGGAAATTCTGGAAACGCGCCAGCAGCGACCAGTTTGGCGAATTGCGCTCGAACTCGAGCGCGCGCTCAAGGTGGGTCTGGCTGGTGGACGCGGCATTGCTGCCGAGATCCTCGAAATAGTTGGCGTCGCTGGCATCGGAGGCGTCGATGTTGGCCCACCAGCCGCTGTCGAAACGGGTCTGGTGAAGGATAGAGGCGAAATGCCGGTCATCGCCGTCGCGTTCGTCGTCGCTCGGCAGGTACTCGAGCTGAATTTCCCCGGCAGTCTGTGGTTCGCCGAACAGATAGCGGAATTCGTTGTTGTACTGGATGCCGCGCTTGGTCATCAGGCGTGGCGAGAAGGTCAGATCGTAGTTGGGCGCGATATTCCAGTAAATCGGCGTGCGCAGCTCGAAGCCGCTGCGATCGGAGTTGCCGATTTCCGGAATCAGAAACCCGGATTTTCTCCGCTCGTCGAGCGGAAAGGTGAAATAGGGCAGGTACAGAAACGGCACGCGCTTGAACTTGATCATGGCCTGCTGGGCAGCGCCACGTCCGGCCTCGCGGTCGAGTTCGATCTTGTCGGCATTCAGTACCCAGTCCTCTTTGTCCTCGGGACAGGTCGTATAAGCCACATCTCTGAGCTTGATCGATTCTTCAACGCCGCTGCGCAGCGTCGCGGCAGAGCCGCGGATGCCGCGATCGGGAATCAGAAACTGCGCGCCGGACAGCCGCGCATGCCGGGTCCGGCTGTTATAAACTGCGCTGTCGCCGCGCAACTCGACCCCGGGGCGCTGCAGGCGTACGTGCCCCGATAACTCAAAATGCTCGGATACCGGGTCGAAGGTAGCGAGATCGGCGCGCAACCGGCTCTCGCCCTGGCTGACTTCAATGTCGCCTTCGAGGGTTGCGCGTCCGTCGCGGTAGAGTTCGGCGTGGTCCGCTGTGATCACGATGCTGTCGAACAGCTCCGACGGCACCAGCGTCCATTCGCGCTCTGCGGGGCCGCTGACAGGACAGAGCTCCTGGGCTCCGGCCGCGTGAGCGGCGAGGCCCAACGCCAACGCGGCAGCGATTCGATTCGAAGACTTCATGCGGCGGCGGTACGATGGCACAGTTGCCGGGTGGCTGCAATGACTGCAAAGCAAACGATGAATAACGACAATAAGGGCTCCGCCCGGACCCGATCACAGGGCGGCGGAATGCCGTTGCGACGAGGGCAGGGCCGATGCGCGCAATGATACTTGCCGCCGGCAGGGGCGAGCGGATGCGGCCGCTGACCGATACGGTACCGAAACCACTGCTCGAGGTCGGTGGAAAACCCCTTATCGTCTGGCACCTGGAGCGGCTCGCCGCGGTCGGAGTCAGCGACGTCGTGATTAACCTGTGCTGGCTTGGAGAAAAGATCCGGGCGCGCCTCGGTGACGGCCGCCAGTGGGGACTGCGACTGCATTACTCGCCCGAACCGCCCGGCGCGCTCGAAACCGGCGGTGGTATTTTTCGCGCGCTGGCGAAATTGGGGGATGAGCCGTTTGTCGTCGTCAATGGCGATATCTTCTGCGATTTCGATATCTCTCTTCTCACGCTCGGACCGGACGATGTCGCCTGCCTCGTGATGGTCCCGAATCCGTCCCACAACCGCGCTGGCGATTTTGCGTTGTGCGACGGTCGGCTCCGCGACGATGCCGGCGAAGGCCTCACTTTCAGTGGTATTGCGATGTATCGCGCTGCGTTGTTTGATGGTTGCGAGGAGGGGGTGTTCCCGCTGGCTCCGCTGCTGCGCGATGCGATGGCCGAGAGCCGGGTAGGCGGCCTGCTGCACAGCGGTTTATGGCGCGACGTAGGAACCCCGCAGCGGCTTGCCGAACTCGACGCCTACTTGAGGCAGAGGCCGGTCGGATAGCCGAGCCGTTGCAACAGGTGCGGTGCGAGGTCTGCGGCTACCTGGCGCGGGTCCGCCGGGCCACCGAGATCTTCCAGCTGGGTGACCTCGAGCCCTGCGAAGCCACACGGGTTGATACGGGCAAAAGGCTCGAGATCCATCGCCACATTGAATGCCAGCCCGTGATAACTGCAGCCTCGACGGATTCGCAGGCCGACGCTGGCGAGCTTGCGACCATCCACGTAGACGCCGGGCGCATCGGCGCGCGGACACGCCTCGATGCCATAGCCGGCAGCCGTATCGCAAACGGCCATTTCCAGTGCGGTGACGAGGTCGCGCACCCCGAGTTTCTGCCGGCGCAGATCGATCAGTGGATAGACAACCAGCTGTCCCGGTCCGTGATAGGTCACCTGGCCTCCACGATCGATCGGGACGACCGGAATAGTGCCGGGCGCGAGGAGATGTTCGCGGCTGGCCGCCATACCGAGGGTAAACACCGGGGGGTGCTGCAAAAACCAGATTTCGTCGCGAAAATTCGCATCGCGCGCGTCGGTGAGCGCCTGCATTCTGCGCCAGGTCGGCTCGTAATCCCGCATGCCGAGCCAGCGCAGGCTGACCGGTTCGGTCACAGGCTCATTACCACATGTGGGCTGGCGGTCAGATCTTCGTAAATAGCGTCGATCTGGGCCCTGTTTTGCGCTACGATCGTGGCGGTAATGGAAACATACCGGCCACCACTGCTGCGCCGTTCGCTGATCCGGCTGGCGTCCAGCTCGCCCCAGTGGCGGGCGATGATCGTACGCACTTCGCGGCGCAGTTCGGCGTCATCCGCGCCGAAAATCTTGATCGGAAATTCGCAAGGAAACTCCATGAGTTCGTTGTCGCTCACGTGATCTCGCCTCCGTTTTCCTTGCAACGCTGGTAGAGCTCGTGGACCCGGCCCCAGAGCGGACCCGGGCGCCCATCCCCGACTGCCTGGCCGTCGAGTATTGTCACCGGCAGCACTTCGCGGGTGGCGCTGGCAATCCAGATTTCGTCGGCACAACGCAGAGTCTGCTCCGGAATGTCCTGTTCGCGAATGTCGATGCCGTCGGCTGCCAGCAGCGCCACCACCAGATCGCGGGTCGTGCCGGGCAGCAGGCGATGGCTGTAGGGCGGCACGCGCACGCAGCCGTTCGTCACGATCAGCACACTGCTCGAGGCCCCTTCATGAAGCAGACCATCGCGCAACAACAGGGTCTCTTCGGCGCCGGCATGGTCGGCATCGCTGGCGAGCAGCACGTTTGCGAGCAACGCCGTCGATTTGATGTCGCAGCGCGCCCAGCGGATGTCGTCGGCGGTGATCGCCGTGACGCCGCGCGCGCGCGCCGCGCTGCGGTCGGCGAGCGGCATCGCCATCGCGAACACGGTGGGTGTGAGGCCGGGCCTGATCCGATGGTCGCGCCCGGCGCCTGCGCCACGCGAGACTTGCAGGTAGACGGCCATGGAGCCCGCGCCGTTTCGCTGCACAATACTTGCGAGCAGCGCATTCCAGTCTTCGCGGCGCAACGGGTTGTCGAGGCGAATCCCGTCGAGGCTGTGTTGCAACCGGTCGTAATGGCTGTCCGCGCGAAATACACGGCCTGTATAGACCGGGACGACCTCGTAGACCGCGTCGCCGAACAGAAATCCACGATCGAGTACCGGCAGGCTGAGGCCGGATAGCGGCGCGTATTTGCCGTTCAGATATGCGATGTCGTAGGGGTCGGCCATAAGGGCATGATTATTCGAACCAGAGCAGGATCTCGTCCATGATGCGATCGAAGAAATCGCCGGATGCGACGGCCTCCAGCGGATGTAGCGGTTTCTCGAGGACAATTTCATCATTCAGCGAGACCCGCACCGTTCCAAGCTGGTCTTCACTGGTTATCGGCGCAACAACCTGGGCATTAAGATCCATTTCGGCATTGAGACTGTCGCGTTGCCCGCGCGGGATAATGACGAAAACGTCGTCGTCGAGACCGAGATCGACGCGTTCTTTCGTTCCCTTCCATACCCGCACTGACGTCAACGGTTCCCCGGCCGCGAACAGCTTGTGAGTCTCGTAAAACTGGAAGCCGTAGCCGAGCAGCGACTGGCTGGCACTGGCACGTGCATTGGCGTTCGGTGTGCCCATGACGACGGAAATGAGCCGCATATTGTCGCGCTTTGCCGAGGCAACCAGGCAGTACCCGGCCGCTTTGGTCATGCCCGTTTTGACCCCGTCAACGGTACTGTCGCGCCACAATAATGCGTTGCGGTTGCTCTGCGTAATGTCGTTGTAAGTAAATTCGCGTTGCGAGTACCAGCGCCCATAGTAATCGGGGAACTCGGCAATCAGGGCCCGGGCGAGCAGTGCCATGTCGCGCGCGGTCGAGTAATGGTCGGCGGCGGGCAGCCCGGTTGCATTGCGGAAGTTGCTCGAGGTCATGCCGATGGCCAGTGCCGCCTGGTTCATCATCACGACGAAAGTCTCTTCGGTGCCGGCGACTCTTTCAGCCAGTGCAACACTGGCGTCGTTGCCCGATTGCACGATCATCCCCTGCATCAGGTCCTCGACCCTGACCCGGGAATTGACCTCGATGAACATCCGTGAGCCCTCGGTTCTCCATGCCTTCTCGCTGACCGTTACCTCATCGTCAAGGCTGAGCCGGCCGCTACGGAGTTCGCCGAAAAACACGTAAGCGGTCATGATCTTGGTGAGACTGGCTGGTTCGAGCCGCTCGTCCGGATTTTTCTGGGCGAGGACCTGGCCGGAACCATGCTCTATCAAGATATAGCCCTTGGCGTTTATGGCCGGGGCCGCGGGAATCGGCAGACTGGCCGATGCGGACAAGCTGAACAGCCAGACAGCGGCTGTTACGAGCGAGTGGAAAAAAAGGGGGTGTCGCGTCCTCATTGAGCGCGGGTTCCTCTCTTGCGAATGGGGTTGGCCGGGAAAAGGACAATTGTAACCGGCACCGCCGCTGCGCCCAAAGTCTGGCTTTGCGCCGTCAGGGATCCACAGCGAGGTGGGCGTCGCGAATTCCCAGTTCGTCGAGTCTGGCGACAGTCGTATCAAACCGGGCGACATCGGGAACCGGGCCAACCCAGACCCGATAGACGAGCGTGCCATCGCCGCGTTTGACGGTGCGGATCTGGACCGTTCCGAGATCGTACTGGTTTAGCCACTCGGCCTGGCGATCGGCATTGGCGCGCTGGGAAAAAGCGCCTGCCTGCACGTACATCGCGCGCGCCGGCGCGGTCTCGATCACGGCTGTGGCGGTGTCGACAGCGGCCGATCCGCCAAGACTTCTGACCTCCACCAGCGCGGTACCGTCGCGCACCATGTCGAGTTTGTGCGCGGCTGCATACGACAGATCTATGATGCGATTGTCGACGAACGGTCCGCGGTCATTGACGCGCACGACAATCCGTCGTCCGTTGCTGAGGTTGACCACCTCGACGCAGGCCGGCAACGGCAGCGTCTTGTGTGCAGCGGTCATCGCATGCATGTCATACGCCTCGCCGGTGGCGGTGGCTTTGCCATGAAACTTCGTGCCGTACCATGAGGCTACACCGCGTTCGAGATAATCGCGGTTGGAGGGCAGTAAATGGTAGCGCTCGCCGAATACTTCGTAGAACGGGGGATTCCCCGAGCGGCTGCGCGGCTCGTCGTGACAGGTGCCGCTGGTGGCGCTCGGGGGCACCGTGGTTGTGGGTGCGCCATCCTGATCGCGCAAGGGTGAGCAGCCGGCCAGCACAAGAGCCAGCATAACCAGCCAGGCTGGTTCAGGGCGCAACGCTTGCCTCGGTATGGAATTTCGCTGCCACTGCCTCACCGAGCTGGAAAACGGCCAGTGCGTACATTGCGCTGCGGTTGTAGCGGGTAATGACATAGAAGTTGTTGAAACCGATCCAGTGCTCCGGTCCCGCGCTGCCCTCGAGCACGATCGGCATCGCCTTGGCGCTGTCGCTGAGGCTGGTCGTGAAAGCGAATCCTCGCTGCTGCAGCGACCCAACGGTGTCGGTCAGCTTGAGCGTGTTCTTGCCCGGTTCGCCATCGAAACTGTCGATCTGTGCGGTTACCGCAACCGGTTCGCCGGATTGCCAGCCGTGCTCACTGAAATAGTTGGCCACGCTCGCGGTGACGTCTTCCCAGTCCGTCCAGAGGTCGATGCGACCGTCGTCGTTGGCGTCAACGGCATAAGCGCGGAAACTGGACGGAATGAACTGCGGCGCACCCATGGCTCCGGCGTAAGAGCCGGTCGCGGCAAGCGGATCGACTGCTGACTCGCGGGTAAGCAGCAGAAATTGCTCGAGTTCCGAGCGGAAAAATTTAGCGCGTGGCGGGTAGCTGAAGGCGAGAGTCGAGAGTGCGTCGATCACCCTGTAACCACCGGTAATACGCCCGTAAAAAGTCTCGACTCCGAGAATCGCCACGATCGTGCGGGCAGGCACGCCGGTTTGCTGCGCGACCCGTTGCAGCAGTTTCTCGTGCTCGCGCCAGAACTCGACACCGGCATCGATACGCTTCTGCGTGATAAAAATCTCGCGGTACTCATGCCACGGCTTGGTGCGCTCGGCCGGGCGACTGATTGCATCGAGGATTTTCTGTTTCGTCTCGGCCCCGGCAAACAGGTTGTTGAGCCACTCGAGTTCGAAACCGTGTTGCGAATTCATTTCGCTGACGAACTCGGTGACCTGCGGATCGTCGAGTCCGTGGGCGGCCGGCAGCGCCAGCGCCAGCGCCGTGGCCACGGTGAGTGTGCGTAGTTTCGCGCGGGTCTTTGAATTTGTCGGCATCAGGTCGGCAGCAGCTTGCGGTGGGTGTGGACGGACATGAGGATACCGAATCCTGCCATTAGGGTCACCATCGACGTTCCGCCATAGCTGACCAGCGGCAGCGGTACCCCTACGACGGGCAGCAGTCCCGTTACCATTCCAGTATTTACAAACAGATAGACGAAAAACGTCAGGCTGATGCTGCCGGCGATCAGCCGCGAGAAGGTGTCCTGACCCTGCACCGCGATGTACAGGCCGCGACCGACGACGAACAGATACAGGACCAGCAGAAACAACAGCCCGAGCAGGCCGAATTCTTCCCCCGCCACGGCAAAAATAAAATCGGTCGATCGCTCCGGCAAAAACTCGAGCTGGGCCTGCGAACCGTTCAACCAGCCCTTGCCGAAGATCCCACCCGAGCCAATCGCGATTTTGGACTGAATGATGTGGTAGCCGGATCCGAGTGGGTCGTTTTCCGGGTTGAGAAAGGTCAGTACGCGTTGTTTCTGGTAGTCGTGCATGAAATACCACAGCACGGGCGCGGCACCGACCGCGAGCAGCGTCAGCAGCGCAATGATGCGGACTCGCAGGCCCGCCAGCAGTATGACGATTACCCCCGAGCTTGCGATCAGCAACGAAGTGCCGAGATCCGGTTGTACCGCGATCATCAACGTCGGCACGATGATCAGGACGACCATCACGATCAGTTCCGACAGCCGTGGCGGCAGCGGGCGCCGGTGCAGGAACCAGGCAACCATCATCGGAACAGCGAGTTTCATGACTTCTGAGGGCTGGAAACGGATGACGCCAAGATCGAGCCAGCGTTGCGCGCCCTTGCCGACATCGCCGCCGACCAGCACGAATCCGAGCAGAACGATGCCGAGCAAATACAGCCAGGGCGACCACATGCGCAGAAAGTTCGGGGGTATCTGGGCGGCGGCAAGCATGACCGCGAAGGCAAAACCGATTCGCACCACCTGGCGGGTTAGCAGATCCCCGCTCTGCCCGCCGGCGCTGAACAGGATGACCAGGCCGGCGCCGGCGACCGCAAGCAGGCCCGCCAGCAGGGGACCGTCGAGGTGGAGATTGCCGAGCAGGCGCGCCGCCAGCGTCAGTTTGCGCTTGGGTTCGAAGTCCTGGGCGTCAGCAAACATCAATTTTCCGCGCCGGCAAAATACTGATCGAAAATACGGCGGGCTACCGGCGCCGCCGTGCTGCTGCCGCCGCCGCCGTTTTCGACGATGATGCCGAGCGCGAGCTCAGGGTTTTCCGCGGGGGCAAAGGCGACGAACAGCGCATGATGGCGGAGCCGTTCCTCAACCTCCTCGGCGTCGTATTCCTCCTCCTGGCCGATACTGAAAACCTGCGCGGTTCCGGTCTTGCCGGCGAACCGGTAGGTCGCGTCCGCGGCGCTGCGCCGCGCCGTGCCGGTCGGCCCATGCATCACCGCGATCATCGACTCGTGAACCTTCTGCCACGCATAACCATCGCCGTATTCCAGGTGCGTGAGCGGGTCCGGGTCGAGCACGGTTTCCTCGCCGGTGACCGGATCGCTGTAGGCGGCCAGCAGGTGCGGCCGGAATCGCGCGCCTTTCGCCGCGATGATGGCTGTGGAGTAGGCCAGTTGCAGCGGTGTCGCCAGCATGTATCCCTGGCCGATGCCGGTGATGACTGTCTCACCGGGAAACCAGACCTGGTCGGCGCGTCGCCGGAACGCGCGTTTCTTCCATTCGCGCGATGGCATCAGTCCCGGTTTTTCGCCGGGAACGTCGATCCCGGTAAGACGGCCGATACCAAAAGCAGTCATGATTTCGTGCATGCGGTCGATGCCGAGATCTACCGCGAGCTGGTAGTAGTAGATGTCACAAGACTGGGCGACCGACTCGACCAGGTCGACCCGGCCATGGCCGACTTTTTTCCAGTCGCGATAACGATGGGTTTGCCCCGGCAGCATGTAATACCCGGGACAAAAATGCTGTTCCTCCGGATCTTTGCCGAGCAGCGCCATTCCGGCGAGCCCGAGGATTGGTTTGATGGTCGATCCCGGGGGATACTGGCCGCGCAGCGCGCGGTTGAACAGCGGTTTGTCAGGGTCGGTCTGGAGGTTGTTGTAGTCCTTTTGCGAGATTCCAGCGGCGAACTGGTTCGGATCGAAGGACGGGGTGCTGGTCAGGATGCGTAAGGCGCCGTCGCGGACGTCGATGCCCACGACCGCGCCGCGCCAGCCCTCGAGCGCGGCATTCGCGGCGAGCTGCAGGTCAATATCCAGGCTCAAAGTCAGATTGCGACCGGGCGTGGGCAATTCCTCAACGAGGGTCTGCAGGCTCCGCCCCTCCGCATTGACCACGGACTGACGGTAGCCCACCGCGCCATGGAGCAGGTCCTCGTATTGTTTTTCGATACCGAGCTTGCCGATATGCGAGGTGCCCGCATAAGCGGATGCATCGATCCGCCTCGCATCCTGTTCGCTGATTGCGCCGACGTAACCCACTGCGTTCACGGCGTCTGCTCCATACGGATACGAGCGGATCAGGCGGGCGCGCACGTCGACGCCGGGAAAGTCCTGGCGCTGCACCGCAAATCGGGCAACTTCCTCGTCGCTCAACTGGTAGCGCAGCGGGACCGCTTCGAACTTGCGCTTGGAGCGCAGTCTTGCCCGGATGGTGTCGAGGTCTTCCGCCTCGAGCAGGCCCAGTGCGAGCAGCCGCTCGAGCGTCTGTTCCAGATCAGGAACCTCTTCGCGGGTCAGTTCGAGCTGATAAGCCGGCAGGTTCTGGGCGAGAATGTTGCCATTGCGGTCGAAA
>Ga0316191_10000821_pt1 | contig 20865 bp, 16 predicted proteins | sample Eddworburr2cm_MG_FD_204928 | JGI IMG/M metagenome (GOLD analysis project Ga0316191, IMG submission 204928) | Coastal sediment microbial communities from Maine, United States - Eddy worm burrow 2 cm | ecosystem: Environmental > Aquatic > Marine > Coastal > Sediment | place: USA: Maine... | reverse complement strand
CAGCTCGATCGTGCGTAGTCCCCTCATGACGAATACTGCTGTCCAACGCGATGCCTCCCAGAGCCCGGTGCAATCGGGCTCTGGGAGTGCCCGCGTTCGAATCAGACGCGGCGACGAGGGCCGCTTCTATCTTGGTCTGGTTGCGCTCATTGCGACCGCGGTCTTCGCGACGCTGGCAGTCGTCGCTCTCCTTCCGGTTGTGTTCCCCGGCGCCACGTCGGCATCGATCACCTCCGGGTCGATGATGCCGAAACTCCGGGCTGGTGATGTCGTTGTCGCTGTCGACCACGGCAACGAACCGATCGCTATCGGAACAATCGTTGTGTTCGATGATCCTCGTGGTGGCGGCCTCGTGACCCACCGCGTCGTCGGCGTCAACCCGGACGACACGTATACGACGAAGGGGGATGCCAACGGCAGCGTGGATCCTGCCCCCGTTCGACCGGAGAGCATTCGGGGCGTCGGCCGCGCGGTCGTCCCGTACGTTGGATTCCCAAGCGTCTGGCTCAGCGAGGGCCGGTGGCTCCCACTCGCCCTCACCGCTGCGGGCATCGCCGCGGCGGTCTGGTTCGTCAGATATGCGGTGGAGGTCCACTACGACCCGTGGCGCGACGACTTCCGGGATCGAGTGGAGGCAGGAGCAGGTCACGCATGAGATTCAGGATCCCCCTGATTGCCGGGGCTCTCATGACGTTGCTCATGACGCTGCCCACCGCAGGCGCCAACTTCACCGACGCCACGAGCAGCGATACAAACGAGGTCGCGGCCCGACGGCCGATCCGGGTGACGAACTACCAGATCGGCGCCGACGTCTTCACCGGCACCTCGTACGATCTCGCGCTCGCCGAACCGCTCGCACCGGACTACTTCGTCATCATGCGCGGCGCCGCCGGAGGCAACAACGGATCCACAAATCGCACGCCCGACCAGAACTACGCCAGAGTCTCCGCCGACCCCTTCGGGAACTTCGCGAGCGGACCAACCGACGGGAGTGTGCTGCGCCTGGCCCGGGGAAACGCCGGCGGCAGCGCGTGGCAAGGACAGATCACGGTCATCGAGAGCCTCGACAGTCAGGACACCGACGGCTTCCGACTTCGCGGAGTGGCAGAGCCGACTCTGGCCGCAAGCGCCACCGCCGGAAGCGCCCCGGTCGACTCCCCATGGGCGAGCATTGGCCAGGTCGGCCTCTATGGCGGCTATCAAGGTGGCGGCGTCTCAACGACCTCTACCACCCGCGCCGACCACCTCACTGCGTGGGGTCGCATCTACCCGACCGGGACAAACACTGCGAACATCGAGCGCCGCACGGGATGGAATACCTCCAACGGCCAGCTCAGCGGCACCACCACGTTCTCCGTCTATGCGGTGGAATGGGGATCGGACTGGACGATCCAACGGGTGACGGCTGCCGGCAACAACGGTGGGAACGGCGTCAACAATCCCGCGGAATACGACACCACCGCCATCTCGCCGGTGGTCCGTGCCAACACGTTCCTCCTCGCCTCCGGTATCTCGGATTCGAGCGGACTCGGACGCGGCTGGGAGGGCACCGTCTTCACCCTCGGCAACGGTGTGAGCCAAAACGCCAACGAGAACCGCATCGCGATCGGAGCAGAGAGCGTGGCCAACCGCAAGGCCGAGGTCTACGTGCACACACACCCCCGGTTGTCGGTCGACTATCGGTTCGGGGCGGACGGTTCGATTGGCGCCAACGCACGGTCGGGTACCCAGACCGTTGACGCGGCCATCGTCCCCGACGACTACGTCGGTGGAAGCGTCGCTCGTACAAGTGGTTTGAGGGCCGCGATCTTCACGAACTCCTCCAACGGAACGGGCGTGGCGTATCCGCGCCCGATCGACTGGGCGCGACATACGGGCAGCACGCAGATCACCTGGACGCGGAGTCGGTCGGGACAGCCCGCCGCCTACTGGCTGCAATCAGTCGACTTCGGCGCGATCTGGCGCTGATCTGCCTCTCGTCCGCTCCTCATCGTCATCCTTCATCGACGGATCCATCTCCGCCGGGAAGACCGAAGGCTCTTTTCAAGTTTTGGCACGCCATCTGCCGATTCAAGAGAGAGGAGGTGGCTAACGCATGAGTCGTATCGCTTCGACGCGATATGCGTCGTGGATCCCTGCGGTCTTCGCGTTGCTCGTAAGCATCGTCGTCATCGGCCGCTGGGCACTCGCCTATGACGGCCCGACGCGGGTAGCTGCCGTCATCCTCCTGGGCGCCCTGGTGCCAATTTCCGCCTTCACGTGTGCGTTCGTCATCGAACGGCACCTGCGCAAGCGCATCGACCAGCTCGAGTCGTCACTGGAACTCGAAAAGGATACGCGACGAGCGCACGACGAGATCTATGGCCGATTCATCAACGAACTGCGCGCCCCCCTCACTGCCGTATACGGTTTCTCTCGCCACCTGGAGAACGCCGGTATCGCTGACACCTCCGAGACCGAGGAGTTGATCGAACTCATCTCCCGCGATGCCACCGAGGTTGTTCGCATGGTTGAGAACATCGCGATCGCATCGCAGATTGAGTCGGGTGTCTACCGCCCGATTCCCACGGCTGTCGGACTCGACCGGCATGTCAAGCGAATCGTCGATTCTATCGGCCGCTCGCGCCTCACGATCAGCGTCGATACCCGACCCGCCATCGTATGGTGCGATCCAGCCGCGGTCCAACAGATCGTGCTCAATCTCGTCCACATCGCCTCCGAGGCCGGGGCAACAACCCTGCAGATCGACATCGAGGAACGCAATGGGCTCGGCATCATTTCGTCCACCGACGACCGGATCCGCCACGATCTGGAGCAGCCCATCACACGGGACCTCCTGGGTACCGCGTCGGCGTTGTCCCTTCGTATCGTCCCATCGCTCGTCGAGTACCAGGGAGGAACCATGAACACCCTCCGCACCCTCGGCTGGACCAACACGGTGATTCGGCTGCCGGTAGCGACACCGGCGCAGCGGTCGGAGGAGTTTCGCACTCGCTCGCAGCCGCAGGCGCTCGGCTGACCGCTAGCTCCCCCGCTCGAGCAATGCCTGCTCCAGCGGACCCTTCTTGCGGGTCAGGAACCGCAGCGCCTGGAGAGCAAGAATGGCGCCCCAGATCGCGGCTACGTAGAAGAACCACCACCCGCCACCATTGAGCACATCGATGAGCAGGAGTGACGACACCACCAGCGCGTACACCATGGCATGGCGCATGAACCGCATCCGGCGTCGAACACGCTTCCGGGCTTCCTTCTCGTCGACCACACGGCGCTTGCCCTCGGCACGCACCGCCTGTTCAACGGCACCGCGCGAGATACCGACCTCCTCGGCGACATGCACCAGTTGCTCGAACGTGAGGCCGCGGTCGGTCGGATCTTCGACGAGGTCGTCGAGCCGCGCGGCAATATCGATGATGTCCCCGACTTCGTCGCGCGGGAATCGTCGCTCCTGGTGCTGCGCATCCACGAGTCGAAGTGTACGGGGACCGGCCGGTCAGTCTCGCGTCAGGTCGACATCGACCACATCGGAGTTGGTCAGGTCAAGGGAGCAGTCCCGATCGCGGAGGTGAGCCGATTGCTTCTGGTATCGAGAGACGCCGGGGCCACCGGCGGGCCGATCGAGCGAGGCGCTGACGTTGCCTTGCACCGAGGGAACCTCGGCAAGGCGTCGTATGATGACCTGAAGATCGCTCTCCATCCGATTCTCCTCCACAACGGCCGCCCGGCCCTGTACCACCGACAGTAGTTGACAAACCACAGATCTTGCGGGAAATCGGGAGAAGAAGCGGAGCAGCGGAGAAAGACGGCCGAGCACTCGGCTACTTGGCTACTCGGCTAGCGCCTTCCACCCCAGAATTTGCTACTCACGCCCGTCTTCTTGATACTTACCGGCGTGTATTCCGATCTCGCTGCTGCTGTCCATGACGGATTCCCTCGGGCGCTGGCCGAACTCGACGAACTGGTTCGCATCCCGTCGGTCTCGGCTCCCGGATTCGATCCGGGCCAGGTCCGCAGGGCGGCCGAGCGGATCACCGAATTGCTCGATGGCTCCGGCTTCTCCGGTATCCGGCTCCTCGAGATCGAGGGTGCCCACCCGGCCATCTACGCCGAGATCCCGGCACCGGACGGCGCACCCACCGTGCTCCTCTACGCCCACTACGACGTTCAGCCACCCGGGCCCGACGAGGAGTGGGAGACGACACCGTTCGATCCCATCGAGCGCGACGGCCGCCTCCTCGGTCGCGGAACCGCAGACGACAAGTGCGGTGTCGTCATGCACCTTGCAGCGATTCGTGCCTTCGGCGGCGACGTCCCCGTCGGGGTGAAGGTATTCATGGAAGGCGAGGAGGAGATCGGCTCAGCCAACCTCGGAGCATTCCTGAACCAGCACCGAGACCTCCTCGAGGCCGACGTCATCGTCATCGGCGACGCGGGCAACTGGGGTGTCGGCATCCCGGCCCTCACGACTTCGCTGCGCGGCCTGGTCGACTGCACGATCGAGGTACGCACACTCGAGAGCGCCGTTCACTCAGGCATGTTCGGAGGCCCGATCCCGGATGCAATCACCGCCATGTCGCGGGTGATTGCATCGCTCCACGATGACGACGGGAACGTCGCGGTAGCTGGCCTTGTCGACTCGTCGACCAGTGACCTCGACCTCTCCGAAACCGAACTCCGAGAGCAGGCCGGGACGGTCGCCGGGTTGCGCCTGCTCGGAGATGGAAGCCTCACGACTCGCCTCTGGTTCAAGCCGGCGATTGCGGTGCTCGCGGTCGACGCCCCGCCGCTCGGTCAGGCCATCAACCAACTCGTACCCGTGGCGCGAGCCAAGGTGTCCATGCGGATCGCTCCGGGGCAGAACCCTGCGGCGGCCCGCGATGCACTCGTCGCACATCTCGAAGCGGCGGTCCCCTGGGGTGCGGAGATCGTCGTCACCGCCGGGGCGCTCGGCGACGCGTTCGCTCTCGATACGTCCGATGATGCTTCCGTCATCTTCAAGGAGGCATTCCGCATTGCATACGGCAACGACACCGTGGAGATGGGCGAGGGCGGTTCCATACCCTTCGTCGCGGCATTCGAGAACGCCTATCCGCAGGCGTCGATCCTGCTCACCGGGGTGATGGATCCAACCAGTCAGATCCACGGGCCAAACGAGAGCCAGGATCTTGCCGATCTCGAGCACGGCATCCTCGGCGAGGCCATCGCGCTGCGCATGCTCGCGAACTAGCCACCACGATGGCGACACGCGCCGTACCCTCGGGCCATGGAGCGCCGGTCCCTTCTCGTCCTCATCTCTATCGCCGCTGCCGCCTTGGCCGTAGCCGCGATCCTGGTCTCGACGCGAGGCGAGCCGTCGGACGCCGCTGCAACATCGCCTGCTCCCGCAGCGGAAACGACGACTGCGCCGCCGGATCAATCGACGGTGACGTCGTCAACCATTGCTGAGTCGACGACCTCTTCGACAGAACCCGTCAACCCGGCGCTCACGGCGGATGCCTGCGCTCCGTACGCCTCGATCACGACCGCGGGTTCGGTAGCGTCCCCCGCACTCGTCGAGATTTCCGGGATTGCTGCGAGTCGCACCCAGACGGGAGTCCTCTGGGGTCACAACGACTCGCGGGACGGTGCCCGGGTGTACGCCATCGGACCCGACGGGTCAGACCTCGGCGGATACGACATCGCGGGTGCCTTCGCCTTCGACTGGGAGGACATGGCTGCCGGCCCCGGGACCGATCCGACGACGTCCAATCTGTACATCGGGGACATCGGAGACAACTTCTCGATCCGCGGCGGTCGCATCACCGTCTATCGCGTTCCCGAACCGGACCTCGAGGGCCTCGAAGGACCACTCACCGGAACCGTCGCTCTCGAGTTCGAGTACCCGGACGGCTCATACAACGCGGAGGCGCTGTTCGTGGCCGAAGGCTCCATCTACGTCGTCACCAAGGACCGTGACGAGGCCCGGGTGTACCGGGGTTCGAGCGATGGTGATGGTTCCGCGGTCGAGATGCTGGAGTTGGTGACGATGCTCACCCTCGGTGCCGAGGTCAGCGGCGCCGATGTCTCGTGGGACGGCAGCACCATCGCGCTCAGGGGGTACAAGTCCGTTTGGATGTGGAGGAAAGCCCAGGGAGCAACGGTCGCCGAGGCGCTCAGCGGCGAACCCTGCGAAGCGCCTTCACCCGATGAGGTGCAAGGTGAGGCAATCGCCTTTCTCTCGAACGGCGGGTACCAGACGATCAGCGAAGGCGAGTATCCCGACCTCTACCTGATCCCATTCGACGCCTGAACCAGAGAATCCGAAGGCTGTCCCTTCACCAATCGCCGTCGATGGCCGATAGAACACCATGCCCACGGTCAACGATCCCGCGCCGCTCGCCGGAGAGCGGATGCTGGTTTGGCTCGTCGCCGCACTCTCCGCAGCAACTGCCGTCCTGTACCTGCTCGCCGCATGGATCACCGGCGAGGTTCGTTTCGTCGCAGGCGCCGTCGGGCCGCTGATCGTCTGCGCTCTCGCTGTCGTCGCCGCCCACTTCGGCCGAGGGCGTGTCCTCCCCCTCATCTTTGCGACGTCCGCTGTGATCGTGGCCCAGACGCAGATCGTCGATGTCCATGAGTTCGCGGACGCGGCGGCTATCCCGTTGGCCGTTCTCGCTGTCGGCGGAGCGTTCTTCGTGCCAGGGCGATGGGTCGTCCTGTACTCAGCCGGCTACGGAGCAGCCATGTTCATCAGCAGGTACCACTGGGCAGACGACAATGTGGCTCTGGTCCAGGCGACAATCGCAGCCGGTACCGTCGTACTCGGTGCCCTCCTTGTCGCGTGGCTCCGGAGAGGCTCCGATCGGCGAGAAGAACGGTTCCAGCGTCTGTTTCAAAACGCACCGGTCTCGATGTGGTTGGAGGACTTCTCGGCTGCCGGCGGCGCGCTGAACGCACTCTCAGATGACGGCATTGAGGATCTCGAGGCCCACTTCGTTGAGAACCCAGAAGAGGTGCGCCGCATCGCGAGCCTCGTCCGAGTCCTGGATGTCAATGACGCCGCCCTCCGACTCACCGAGGCTCCGAGTCGGAACGTCCTCATCGGCGAACTGCCCATGGACACGTTCTCCCGCGGAGCGCTCGAATCGTTCATCCCGCAGTTCCGGGCGATCGTGAACGACCTCGACACTGTGACAACAGAACTTCATGGTGGGCTGACCGTGACCGGTCGACCGATCGAGGCGCTTCTGGTCTGGAGTGCCCCGCGACTCGACGGCGCGCTCGACCTCACCAACGTCACAGTGGCAATCGTCGACATCACCCGGCAGCGCGATGCCGAGCGCAAACTCGAGGATCTCCTCGCGACCAAGGACCAACTGGTGGCAACGATCTCCCATGAGATACGGACTCCTCTCACCGCGGTCGTGGGCATCGCCGCGGAGTTGCGCAATCCGAGAAGCATCACCAGCGAATCCGAACGCGAGGAACTCCTCGGCCTCGTCGCGGATCAGAGTCTCGAAGTCTCGCGCATCGTCGAGGACCTGCTGGTAGTCGCCCGCACGGGCGCGGGCAATCTCATCGTCGAACCACAGGCGATCAATCTCGCCGAAGAGTGCCAGCGCGTCGTGCTGGCGATCGACCAGATCATCCCGGTCGAGGTCAATTCCACAGCGATCGTCGTCGCCGATCCTCAACGGGTTCGTCAGATCGTGCGGAACCTGATCACCAACGCGAAACGCTACGGCGGCCCCAAGGTCCGGATCGTGGTTGGAGAGCAAGGATCGAAGAGCATCGTCGAAGTGCGAGACAACGGCGAAGTCCTGCACCACGCAAGTCGAGTCACGGTCTTCGAACCGTACGGGCGATCAGAACAAGGCGAGACGCCGACGGCATCAGTCGGACTCGGCCTCACCGTCTCTCGGCGCCTCGCACGGCACATGGGTGGCGACCTCACCTACGACCACGACGGACACGAGGCGATCTTCACCCTCACCCTTGCCGCCGCGTCTCGACCCGTCCCGGTGCTGTAGTCCTCAGTCTCCTGCGGATCGATACGGCAGATACTCAGGGACCCACATCTCGGCGTCGATGGCCTGCTCCAACTGATCGATCGGATCGGCAACGCCCTCTTCGATCGCCTCCCTCGCCACCGCTATCGCGACTTGCCGCGAGACCTCCCGTACATCGCTGATGTCCGGGTAGATCTGCCCCTGTGCCAGCAGATCGTCCCCCACCTGGTCCGCCAAGGCGTAGGCAGCGGCCAAGAACATCCGATCGGTCACCTCTTGCGCCTTGACGGTCACGATGCCAAGGCCCATTCCCGGGAAGATGAAGACGTTGTTCGCCTGGCCGATGCGGTGTGTCACCCCATCCAGGTCCACAGGGCCGAACGGACTGCCGGTCGCCACAATCGCACGACCCTCCGTCCAGCCGATCGCCGCCTTCGGGATTACCTCGGTGCTGCTCGTCGGATTGGAGAGCGGGAGAATGATCGGACGATCCGTGTACCGGGCCATCTCGCGCACGACGTCCTCGCCGAACAACCCCGGTGTTCCGGAGACGCCGACGAGAACCGTCGGTTTCACATTCCGGATCACGTCCATCAGCGATGGCAGCGGCGCGTGCTCGTCCCAGTCGGCGATGTCGGCCACGGGCGTGGCAAGACGCTGCTTGATGTCGGTCAGGTTTCTGCGATCTTCAAGCACCAGACCCCGGCTATCGAGGACATAGATGCGTGCCCGCGCCTCGTCGAGATCCATCCCGGCATCCGCCATCGTGTGAGCGATCTGCTCCCGGATGCCATACCCGGCTGACCCGGATCCGGCAATTGCGACGCGATGCTCGGTCAGTTTCCCACCGCTGTGCCGCGTTGCGGCGATCAGGCCGCCGACCACCATCGCCGCCGTCCCCTGGATGTCGTCGTTGAACGACGGCAGGTAGCGCCGGTACAACTCGAGGTTGTGGAACGACGTGCGGTTGGCAAAGTCCTCCCACTGCAGCAACGCGCTGGGGAAGACCTCCTTGACGGCGTGGACGAACTCTTCGATCAGTTGGTCGTATGCCTCACCCCGGAGGCGCGTCTCGCGGTACCCGAGGTACAGCGGGTCATCGAGCAGTTCGGCGTTGTTCGTGCCGACGTCGATCGAGATCGGGATGCAGCGGGCCGGGCTGATGCCGGCCGCCGCCGTGTACAGGGCGAGTTTGCCGATCGGGATGCCAAGACCCCCGGCGCCTTGATCGCCGATTCCCAGAATCCGCTCGTTGTCGGTAACGACGATGACGGGCGGTTGCTCAACGACGCGGGCCAGCAGGATGTCTGCGATGCGGCCGCGATCTCTTGGCGTGATGTAGATACCGTGGGCCGTGCGATACAGCCGACTCCAGTATTTGCAGGTCGACGCAACGGTCGGCGTGTAGATGATGGGGACCGTCTCTTCGAGGTGGTCCATCACATATCGGTAGAACAGGGTCTCGTTGCGGTCCATCAGACTGCTGAGGTAGATGTTCTTGTCGAGTTCAGAGACCTTGGCATCCATCTGGGTGTGAACTCGGAGCAGCTGCTCTTCGAGTGTGGGGATGTGATCCGGGAGCAGGCCTCGCAGGCCGAACGCCCTCCGCTCGTCGCGGCTGAACGCAGCCCCTTTGTTGAGGAAGGGATCGTGAAGCAGCGCATCGCCGCGTTTTGCGACCGGTAGGTACCGTTCGCCGGTCTCGTGGTCGACGAGAGGCCGGAAGTTCATCTATTCCTCCTGGATCCGTTCCTTGGGGCTGACGACGCCCAACAGAAGCAGCTTATTGAATGACCGCCCTGCCTCTCAGGGCCGTTCGGCCGTTCAGCAGCATCTGAACAGATCCAGCATCGGTTACCGTTCCGTGCATGTCCTCGTTCCGCAGATGGGTCTCCAACGTGCTCGCGCAGCGAGGAACGACCGCATTCCTCATTGCCGCGCTCGTACTCGGCGTACTCGTCGGTCTCGGCGCCGCGGTGCTCGTGTGGGCGATCGAATTCTCCCACAGCGCGTTCGGCGCCCTCGATGACCTCCTCGGGTGGGGGAAGTGGTTCATCTTGCTCGCCATCCCACTCGCGCTGCTCATTTCGTGGGCTCTCGATCGGCGGTTCGGCCCCGGCGTCGCGAGCGGTGGGGTCACCGAGACAATGGTCGCAGCAGGACTTCATGGCGGGTACCTCCCCACACGCCTCATCCCGACGAAGATCATCGTCACGGCGGTGACGCTGGGAGCCGGGGGGTCCGGCGGTCGAGAGGGTCCGATCGCACTCATCGGCGGAGCCATCGGCTCGTCATTCTCCCGCTACACGGGCTTCGGTCAGGACCATGTGAAGAGTCTCGTTGCCGCCGGTGCGGGAGCCGGAATCGGCGCATCGTTCAACGCACCGATCGCCGGCATGCTCTTTGCGATGGAGGTGATCCTCAGGAGTTTCTCGGTTCGCCACCTGAATGCGATCGTGATCACGTCGGTGATCGCTGCCGTCACGGCACAATCACTGGTCGGAACCGAGCAGATCCTCACCTCGCCGGCCCACGAACTCGCCGATCCCGCGCAACTCGTCCTGTACGCGATCCTCGCCCTCGTTGCCGTGCTATTCGGTGTCGTGTTCCTGCGCGTCCTCGCCACGACCAGCGGCTTCCGCCTCGGCGAACGCTTCCCGAGGTGGCTCGTGCCGGTCGGGGCCGGCCTCGGCGTCGCTGCGATCGGTCTCGCCGAACCGGAGGCGCTCGGCACCGGGCAGGAGTTGCTCTCCGACCTGCTGGCCGCCACGAGCGACACCAATCTGGTGTGGTACTCCCTGTTCATCCTCGCCGGCTGGAAGATCCTCGCGACCTCGTTGACCCGCGCCGGTGGCGGCTCCGTCGGTACGTTCATGGCGGCCCTCTTCATCGGCGGTGCCGTCGGTGCCGGCTTCGCAACCCTCGTCGATCCGCTGTGGTCGTTCTCCGAGATCGACCCCGGAGCATTCGCCGTCGTCGGTATGGCGGCGACCTTCGCTGCGGTGGCACGGGCCCCGCTTACCTCGGTCATCATCGTGTTCGAGATCACCGGCGACTACGGGCTCGTGCTCCCGCTGATGCTCGGAGCGGCGCTGGCCACGTTCCTCGGAGACCGCTTGCACACGGACTCGGCCTACACGATCCCGTTGACCCGAGCGGGTATCCACCTCCCGACGACCCAGGACATCGATCTCCTCGATACGGTGAGCGTCGGCGACGTGATGACGATTCTCGACGACGCCGCGGAGCCCTCTATGACCATTCCGGAAGTCGCAACGCTGTTCGAGCAACACCATCATCACGGACTGCCGGTCATCGAGAACGACCGATTAGTGGGAGTGATCAGCCTCGGTGACGTCGAGCGGGTTCATGTACCCAGCGACCTCGTGTCGGTCGGTGAGGTGATGACCCGCAATCCGATCACCATCACACCCGAGCTTCCGGTCTCCGCGGCGCTTGCCCGAATGGCGTCGTTTGGCCTGGGGCGGCTCCCCGTGGTCGATGACGCCAACCCGACGAAGGTAGTCGGCATGTTCCGTCGAGAGTCTGTCGTGCGCGCCTACCACCACGCCCTCGGGACCGCGACCGGACGCGAGCTCTATCGGGAGCGGGTCCGCCTGCGATCACAACCGGGAGCAGCCTTCTTCGAGGTCGCAATCCTGCGCGCGTCACCCGTCGCCGCTCAGCGGGTCCAGGACGTGCCATGGCCGGACGGTGCCATCCTCGTCTCGATCCGAAGAGACACAAGCGTTCTCATCCCCCATGGAAATACGATGATCGAACCCGGTGACCGGCTGACGTTCTTCGGCACCGGAGAGGCCAGGGAAGAGGTCGGATATCTCACCGAACCGGTCGAGATCCCGACCGGCAAGTGGCGTCGCGCGCCGTGACCGGCCGGCCACCAACCTTGGCGGTCGTGGCTCGACCCGATACATTGCCTCCATGACCAACCGCCCTGTCGTCCCCGTGATCCTGTCTGGAGGTGCCGGCAGCCGTCTGTGGCCGGCCTCCCGAAGCCGCACCCCGAAGCAACTCCTGCCGCTCGTCGACAAGCGGACGATGTTCCTGATGACTATCCAGCGAACCGATCCCCTTCCAGACGCCGGCACACCCGTCGTGGTCTGCAATGAGGCGCAGCGACCCGGGATTCAACAGGAACTCGCGAGAGCCGGACGCACCGACGCGTCCCTGATCCTCGAGCCGATCGGACGGAACACCGCGCCGGCTGCAGCCGCCGCTGCACTTCATCTCGTTTCGGACGGAGCCGATCCGATCCTCTTCGTCATGCCCGCGGATCACGTGATCCGAGACGAGGAGAGCTTCGCAGAGGCCGTTGCTCTCGCCGCCGACTTCGCCGACAAGGGGTATCTACTGACGTTCGGCATCGACCCCGCCACTCCAGAGACCGGCTACGGCTACATCCGGTTCGGTGAACCCCTCGGCGCGGGCGTACGCACTGTCGAGGCGTTCCAGGAGAAGCCGGACGCCGCCACAGCATCCGAGTACCTCGCGAGCGGCCGCTACCTGTGGAACAGCGGCATGTTCATGTTCAGAGCCTCCCGATTCCTTGCCGAACTCGAGGCGTACGCCCCGGACGTTCTCGCCGCCGCCCGTCTCGCCCTCGAACACGGAATCCGCGACGGCAATGCACTGCTGCTCGACGAGCAATCATTCGCTGCATCACCGTCGATCTCAATCGACTACGCCGTCATGGAACACACCGCATCGGCGGCGGTGATCCCGATCCACACTGGGTGGAGCGACGTCGGATCGTGGGCGGCGCTGTGGGATCTCGGGCGACGGGATGAGCAAGGAAACGTGGTCATCGGCGACGTCGAACTCGTCAACGTTCACAACAGCTACATTCGTTCGGATGGTCGCCTCATCGCCGCGATTGGCCTCGACGGCGTCGTGGTCGTCGATACCACGGATGCGGTTCTGGTCTCCCGCATCGACCAGTCCCAGGACGTCAAGACGATCGTGGATCGCCTCAAGGAAGCGGGCCGGACCGAAGTAGACACGGACGGGCACGAGACCCATCTGTGGGGCGATCTCGCGACCCTGGCCACGTCACCAACGGCTGACGTCGTTCAACTCGAGATCGAACCGGGAGCTTCGATTCCATCGCGGCGTCGCGTCGACGCATCAACGCACTGGATCATCGTTGCGGGTACCGCCCTCATCCACATTGACGCCACCTCGAGTCGCCTGGAGCAGGGGTCTGGAACGGTCATTCCACCGGGCGACGAGCACAGCATCGAGAACGCGTCCTCAAGCGAGGTCCTCAAGGTAGTTCAGGTCATCGTCGATACCGGTGTCGAGGGAGCCACCGGGAGAGAAGAATGATCGTAGGAATCGTGCTCATCGTGATCGCGGTGATTGCGGCGTCCGTGATGCTGAGTCGGATGCAAGGCGCCAGAAAGAAGGAGGCGATCGCCGACCTGGCCCGCGAACGAGAGGCGCTCCGTACGCCGGACATCCTCGAACTCGTTCAGGAGGAAGTCGAAGAAGCCGGCCTTGGTGACCTGCCCGGAGCGGAAGGCGTCGATCCGACCGTCCTCCTCAAGGTCTGGAAGCGCGACGGCGCTGGCTGTGAGAAGGGTCGCGGTCAGTTCGTACTCGACGATGGAATCGCCCCCGAAGACGCAACCAAAGACTCGGTGACCTTCGAGTGCGGCTCAGGCGAAGACGAGACGTAGTCGCCAGTCGCCATTCGGAGCGTTCTCGAGGGCGCGACTTCAGCCGACGGTGGCTAGTTGGTCGAGGATGAAGGCCATCACGAACGCCTCGTCCTTCCAGGCGTCGTAGCGACCGGACCTCGCGAAGTGCCCGGCACCCATCTCGGTCTTCAAGAGCACCCGGCGATCACCGATCTCGGATACGCGGAGCTTCGCGGCCCACTTAGCCGGTTCCCAATACTGCACGCGAGGATCGTTGAGTCCGGCGGTAATCAGCAGCGCCGGATAGTCGCCCGCGGAGATGTTCTCGTAGGGGGAATACGACCGGAGCCATGCGTACTGCTCCTCGATCTTCGGGTTCCCCCACTCATCCCACTCCACGACGGTGAGCGGCAGGGTCTCGTCGATCATCGTGTTCACGACATCCACAAAGGGGACCTCGGCGACGGCAGCCCTGAACCGTTCGGGCTCGAGGTTAATGGCCGCGCCAACGGTCAGCCCGCCGGCGCTGCCGCCACGCACCGCCACGCGAGCCGGGTCGCCGTAGCCGGCGTCGACGAGGTGGCCGGTAGCGTCGACGACGTCCGTGAACGTGGCCGTCTTGTTCTCCAGCTTCCCGGCCTCGTACCACGACTTGCCCATCTCACCCCCGCCGCGGACATGGGCAATGGCGTACACGACGCCACGATCGAGCAGACTCAGCCGGGGAATCGAGAACCGGGCCGGCATCGAGATCTCGTAGGCGCCGTACGCGTAGACGAGGAGCGGGGCCGTGCCGTCGATCGCCGTGTCGGCCCGATGAACGATCGAGACCGGGATCAACGCTCCGTCTCTGGCCACCGCCCACTGCCTGGCAGCCACGTAGTCGGCCGGGTCGTACCCCCCGAGTACCGGTGTCTGCTTGAGCAGCGTCCGCGAACCTGAGACGACATTGTGGTCAACGACGGACGATGGAGTGACCAGTGACTGGTAGCCGTACCGCAGGAGATTCGTCTCGAATTCGTAGTTGGCGCCCGGGGCGAGGTCATAGACCGACTCCTCGAAGTCGAGATATGAGGCTTCCTCCCGATCGGGGCGAACAATGAGAGCTGCCGGGAGGCCGTCGTGCCGGCCCCACACCACTACATGATCGGCGAAGCAATCCGGCGCTTCGAGCTTTGATCCGGAGACGTGCGACACCACCTCGGTTGGCTCTCCTCCATCTACCGGCACGCGAATCAGGCGACCGTCCGCTGATTGATCGTTGGTGACGATCCAGAACTCATCACCGCGATGGTCCACGGTGTACTCGACGCCCTCGACTCGCGGAAGGATCTGGATCGGATCGGCAGTGGGGTCGTCGGCGGGTATCGCCTGAGTCTCGCTGGTGATCGCCGACTCTGCCCCAATGAAGACAAACGCCCCGCTGCGGGATCGTCGCACCGACAGGTAGTAGCGATCGTCATCCTCCTGCCGCACAAGGACATCGGACGACGCAGGGGTTCCGAGTCGATGCCGCCATACCTGCCACGGCCGCATCGCGGCGTCGGTCACGGTGTAGAAGTAGTGGAGCGAATCGGACGCCCATGCAGCCCCGTAGGACGTGTTCGGGATCTCGTCATCGAGATCGACGAGCGTGGCGGTGTCGCGAAAGTGGGTCACATACCGCTCACCGCCGTCGGTGTCGACGCTGTAGCCCACTGTTGCGGCATCAGGGCTGACCGAGAAGTTCGCGAGCCGGAAATAGTCATGTCCCTCGGCAGTTACGTTCTCGTCGAGCAGCACGTTCTCGGCACCGTCCGGGCCGCCTGCCATCCGGATCCAGATGTCGTACGGACGACCCTCTTCGGTCCGCTTCGAATACCAGTAGTCGCCCCTCTTGGCCGGCACGGCCAGGTCGGTCTCCTGCGTGCGGTCCTTGATCTCGTTGAAGATTGACTCGCGCAAGGGCGCAAGGTGGTCGGTCATTGCTTCCGTGTAGGCGTTCTCGGCTTCGAGATAGCTGATGACCTCTGGATCGTTCCGGTCCCGCATCCAGAAGTAGTCGTCAACGACCGGATCGTCGTGGAGTCGGCGCTCCGTCGGTCGGCGTGAGGCGATTGGTGGTTCCATACCCCGCGACCCTACCGAACCCACGGTCCTCCACCCCGTATGCGACGCCGCGAACCCAGGGTTCTCCACCTCGCATATGACGCCGACAGCCCACAGAACGACCGACGCCGCGAACCCTGGGTTCTCCACCTCGTATATGACGCCGTGAACCCTGGGTTTCCAGCGTTGGTGGGCGCTAGCCTCGACGGCCATGAATGTCGTAGCCGTATTTGGAGCCTCCGCACCGCAGCCCGGTGATCCGGACTATGAGGAGGGCATCCGCTGCGGGCGCCTGCTCACCGAAGCAGGATTCGCCGTCGCCACCGGTGGCTATGCCGGGCTGATGGAAGCCGTCTCCCTCGGTGCACGCCAAGCCGGCGGCCGGGTGATCGGAGTGACCGTTCCCGACGTATTCCCGGATCGCCCCGGCGGCAACGACCACCTGACCGAAGAGACCAGAGCGGCCTCGCTCCTCGAACGAATCCATGAGATGGTCGAGGTCTCCGTCGCATCTATCTCCCTACCCGGCTCTCTCGGAACGGCGACCGAACTCATCGTTGCGTGGAACCTCGCGTTCGTAGCCCGCTTCGCCGACTCGGAACCGAAGCCGGTCATCGCGGTAGGTGACCAGTGGCAACGACTCGTCCCGCTCCTGACCACCGAACTCGAGACCGACGGTTCGCTGGTGACACTGGTCGGAACCGTCGATGAGGCCGTTGAGGCGATCGCCTCGGCGCTCAGCGATCGATGATCGACCTCGAGAACCTGACCAAGACGTTTCCCGGCTCGCAATCACCCGCGGTCGACCGACTCAGCCTGCACGTCGACCGCGGCGAGATCGTCGTGTTCGTCGGTCCCTCGGGATGCGGCAAGACGACGACGCTGAAGATGATCAACCGCCTCGTCGAGCCGACGTCGGGAACCATCCGGATCGAAGGCAAGTCGGTTGAAGCCGTACCGGTACACGAACTGCGCCGAGGAATCGGGTATGTCATCCAACAGATCGGTCTCTTTCCCCACCGCACGATCCGACAGAACATCGGGACCGTGCCGGGCCTCCTCGACTGGGACAAGGGAAAGATCAATGAGCGGGTCGACGAACTCACCGAACTCGTCGCTCTCGATCCCGACATGCTCGATCGCTACCCCGCCGCGCTCTCCGGTGGTCAGCGCCAGAGGGTCGGAGTCGCCCGCGCACTCGCAGCCGACCCGCCGGTCCTCCTGATGGACGAACCGTTCGGCGCTGTGGACCCGATCGTGCGGGCGCACCTTCAGGACGAACTCCTGTCCCTCCAGCAACGGCTCCACAAGACCATCGCCCTGGTCACCCACGACATCGACGAGGCCATCAAGCTCGGCGACCGCGTCGCAATCCTCAGCGAAGGTGGACATCTCGAGCAGTACGGCTCGCCGGCCGAGATCCTCCGCGAGCCGGCAAATCCCTTCGTGGCGGACTTCCTCGGGACCGATCGTGGTATCAAGCGCCTCTCGTTGATCCCGATCTCGGATCTCGATCTCGAAACCGGTCCGGTCGTCGACCGCAGCGCGTCGCACGCCGAGGCCGTTGCCACCGCCCTCGAATACGGAACCGACTGGGTCGCCGTTGGCACGGGCACCACCATCGACGGTTGGGTACGCATCGCACGCATCCCGTCCAACGGTGTCCACGGAGTCGAGGTCGAACCATTCCTGACACGGCTCGACCGAAGCGCCTCACTCAAGGAAGCACTCGACGCCGTGGTGTCATCCCACACATCGGTCGCCGCCGTGTTCGACGGATCGGAGCTGCTCGGCATGGTGACCGCGGCCGCCATCAGTCGAGAGATCCTCCAGTGATCCATCTGGCGCAGACGACCGGCGGGTTCTTCTCGTGGGAGTGGGTGTTCAACCACCTCGACGACATCTGGGACCGCACGGTCGAACACCTCATCCTCACCGCCATCGCGGTCACGGTGGGGATGCTGATCAGCCTCGCGCTCTCGCTGATTGCTCTCCGGTATCGATGGACCTACTCCCCCATCACATGGGTCACCGGCATCCTCTACACGATTCCGAGCCTCGCCCTGTTCGCGTTCCTGGTCCCCATCACCGGCCTCTCGATCCTCACTGCCGAGATCGGCCTCGTCTCGTACACCCTCCTGATCCTGATCAGAAACACCGTGGCCGGGATCGACGGCGTGCCGGCAGCAACCGTCGAGTCGGCCCGCGGGATGGGGTACACCAATCGTGGCCTCTTCTTCTCGGTCGAGCTCCCCCTCGCCTTACCAGTGATCATCGCCGGTATCAGGATTGCGGCGGTGACGACGATCGGCCTCGTGACGGTGACCGCGCTGATCGGCCAGGGAGGTCTTGGGTTCTTCATCCTTCGCGGCCTCAATCTGTTCTACTCGCCGATCGGTACGACCCAGATCGTCGTCGGCACGATTGTCTCCGTCGCTCTTGCCGTGATCGTCGACCTCAGCCTCGTCGGCATCCAGCACCTGGCAACACCGTGGTCGAGAGGAAGGGCCGCGGCATGATCGAATTTCTTGGAGAGGTTCTTGCCTGGTTCGGAGACCCCGACAGTTGGATCGGACCGGCCGGCATCCTCAACCGTCTCCGCGAGCACGTGCAGTTGACCGCCGCCGCAACCATTGCTGCAGCACTCCTCGCCATTCCGCCTGCTCTGTGGCTCGGACACCGCCGCCTTGGAGGCACGTTCGTGGTTGCAGTCGTGAACATCGGCCGTGCAGTTCCATCATTCGCGATCGTGGTTCTGTTCCTCCCTATCAGCATTCGCCTCGGCCTGGGAATCGGCTTCTGGCCGACGTTCCTGGCACTCCTCTTCCTCGCGGTCCCGCCGATGTTCACCAACACATACACCGGTGTCGCAGGCGTCGACCCCGATCTCGTCGAGTCATCCCGAGGGATGGGCATGACGGACCGAGAGGTGCTCACCAAGGTCGAACTCCCCATGGCTTCGCCGGTGATCCTCGCCGCCGTCCGGGTGGCAACGGTGCAGGTCGCGGCGACGGCCACACTCGGAGCCCTCGTCGGCTGGGGCGGACTGGGGCGGTTCATCGTCGATGGGTTCTCGGTCCGCGACAACGTGCTGGTCTTCGCCGGCGCCATCCTCGTGGCGGGTCTCGCCATCTTCCTCGAGGTGCTCCTCGGGTGGGTTGAGCGACGCGTGGTACCAACCACGCTTCAGTCTCGATCGGACATCGTCGAGACCGTCGTCGCATGAGCGCGGAAGAACTTCGGTGTTTGGCCGGTTCCCCTCGCTAGGTTGAAGATCAATCGATATCCGGGAGGAACCCATGCGGAAACCACTCCGCAGAACCATCGCTGGGGCGGCCATCGTCGCGTTCGCGCTCATCGCGGCCGCGTGCGGGTCGGGTGGCGACGGTGAAGCCAAAGACGGACCAACGATCAAGATCGGCTCTGCGAACTTCAGCGAGAGCGCCCTCGTCGCCGAGATCTACGCGCAGACCCTCGAGGCCGAGGGATATCAGGTGGAGCGCAAGCTCAACACCGGGAACCGCGAGATCTACGCACCGGCCCTCGAATCGGGCGAACTGGACCTGATCCCCGAATACATCGGGTCGATTCTGACGTACCTCGGCGGCACAGCATCGTCGAATTCAGACGAGACCTATGCAGCACTCCAGGCAGCGTGGGAACCGGCAGGCATCCAGGTGCTGGACTATGCGCCGGCGCAGGACAAGAACGGCTTCGCCGTGACACAGGCAACCGCCGACTCGCTCAGCCTCACGAAGGTCTCAGATCTTGCTGCGGTGAACGGCACGCTGGTCCTCGGTGGGCCGCCGGAATGTCCCGAACGCGAATTCTGCTTGAAGGGTCTCGAGAGTGTCTACGGCCTCGATTTCGCAGAGTTCAAGCCACTCGACGCTGGTGGACCGATCACGGTTGCAGCGCTTGAAGGCGACGAGATCCAGGTCGGCCTGATGTTCACGAGCGACGGCACGATCCTCGCCAAGGGATTCGTTCTGCTCGAGGACGACAAGGCGCTGCAGCCGTCGGAGAACCTCGCTCCCGCGGTTCGTTCCGAGATCACCGACGCATATGGCGACGACTTCGCCGACGCGCTCAACGCGGTGTCGCTGAAGCTCACGACCACCGAACTCATCTCGCTCAACAAGCTCGTCGGCATCGACGGCGAGGACCCGGAGACGGTCGTCGCGGACTGGCTGAAGGCCGTTGGGATTACCGAGTAGGCAAGTAGCTGAGTAGCTGAGGGCCGGGACTGGTGTCCCGGCCCTCAGCGCGCTACGGACGCTGCCTTCGTCCCTCGGGCTGCTCCGATGAGCGTCCCGATCAGGCCTGCGGCGGCGACGATGAAGCCGAACACCGTCAGCCAGATTCCGCCGGCGGTCAGAGAACGCGAGAAGACGGTGTAGCCGTTCTCGACGAGGACACGGCTGATCGAATCGTCGATGCGGGAGGGAACGAGCGCCTCGCCTGCCAAGCTCCAGAGCACCACGCCGCCACCGGCGATCAGCGCGGCCAAGCCGACAATCATCACCGCAACGGTTCGGCGTGCGGCCAGCATCACAACCGCAATCGCGAGGAACACCGCGACAGCAGCAGCAATCACCGACACCGCAGGAACCCAACCCACCGCCCTCCCGATCGCTGGCAGCGCTTCCTCATCCAGGATGACGACGTCCTCAAACACGTCTACCGGGATCCGCTCCGCAAGATCGGGAGAGATCCGTGCGATCGGCTCGACCAGGACGTCGCGCACGGCGCTCAGATCCGCGACGAACGGTCCGTCTTCTCCCGACATGACCTGCCGGTGACCGGCAACGATGAGATTGTCGATCGCCGTGTCGAAAGCCCCTGAGTCCAGGATCACAACAATCGCCCGTTCCCCGGCACCGCGCACCAACGCGAGGAGAGGCACAGCATCGACCGCTTTCTCCATCAATCGCTCGGCGAGCGCCTGCTGAGACGTGTCCATCTCGAGGACTTCGGTCGCGTGATCGAGGAACGCTGCCTCCTGCACGACGGTGCGATTCAGCCAGAACGCGACGACAGCAACGAAGGTCAGGATCGAGATCAGTGCCCCGATTGCGATCATCGTGACGACGGAACGGATGGTGCACTCCTCGGATACCACACGAAACCCT
>Ga0316191_10000820_pt1 | contig 20870 bp, 17 predicted proteins | sample Eddworburr2cm_MG_FD_204928 | JGI IMG/M metagenome (GOLD analysis project Ga0316191, IMG submission 204928) | Coastal sediment microbial communities from Maine, United States - Eddy worm burrow 2 cm | ecosystem: Environmental > Aquatic > Marine > Coastal > Sediment | place: USA: Maine... | reverse complement strand
GCGGGCATCAGGATGGGAAAAATAGAATCCGCTCACCGACGCCGCTGGCCACATGGCGCAGCTTTCTGTCAGTTTCATCCCGATCGCGCCTTCCACATCGAGCAACTCCCAAAGCGTGCGTTTCTGCAGGTGGTCGGGGCAGGCAGGATAGCCAGGGGCCGGGCGAATCCCGCGGTAGGATTCGCGTATCAAGGCTTCGTTATCCAGATTCTCATCCGCTGCATAAGCCCAGAATTCCTGACGGACGCGCTGGTGCATGCGTTCGGCGAACGCCTCGGCGAGTCTGTCGGCAAGCGCCTTCAGGACGATCGCATGATAGACATCGTGCTCCGCTTCGAGGCGCGCCACATGCGTCTCGATGCCGAGTCCTGACGTCACCGCGAAGGCGCCGATCCAGTCAGCTCTGCCGCTGTCGACCGGCGCGATGAAGTCGGCCAGGCACAGACTGGGCCGGTTGCCTGCCTTGGTCCTCTGCTCACGCAGGAAGTGCAGGCGGGTACGCTCGCGGGTCCGGCTCTCATCGGTATAGATCACCACGTCGTCGCCATCTGCCGCCGCCGGGAACAGCCCGGTCACCGCCCGGGCCTGCAGCCAGCGCTCACGCAGGATCGTATCCAGCATCGACCGGGCATCGGCGAACAGTTGGGTCGCGGCCTCGCCTTTCTCCGCGTCCTCCAGTATGTCGGGAAACCGGCCGGAGAATTCCCAGGCGTTGAAGAACGGCATCCAGTCGATGTAGTCGACCAGTTCGTCGAGCGGGTAGTCATCAAAGATCTGCACGGCGGCCGTGCGCGGCTCGGGAGGCCGGTAGTCGGCCCATTCGCCGCGAAATCGATTTTCTCTGGCGGCGGCTAGCACTACGGCTGGACCCTTGACACTCGGTCGCTTGTGCAGCTCCCGCTTGTGAGCATGGAGACGCTTCACTTCGGTGACGAAGGATGCACCGTCTTCCTCGCTGATCAGCTTCTGCACCACGCCAACCGAGCGGGAGGCGTCTTTTACGTAGACAACCGGGCCGTTGTAGGCGGGATCGATCTTCACCGCAGTGTGCGCAGGCGACGTCGTCGCGCCACCGATGAGCAAGGGCAATTCGAAACCCTGCCGCTGCATCTCTTCCCCGACGCGCACCATCTCGTCGAGCGACGGTGTTATCAGACCGGACAGGCCGATGATGTCCACACCCTCGCTGCGGGCGGTCTCCAGAATCTTTTCGGAGGGCACCATCACGCCGAGATCGATGACCTCGAAATTGTTGCACTGGAGGACCACGCCGACGATGTTCTTGCCTATGTCATGGACATCGCCTTTCACTGTGGCCAGCAGGATCTTGCCCTTGGAGACCGGCTTGTCGCCATGCTCGGCCTCGATAAACGGCACCAGGTGAGCCACCGCCTTCTTCATCACCCGTGCCGACTTTACTACCTGAGGCAGGAACATCTTGCCCTCACCGAACAGGTCGCCAACGACATTCATACCGTCCATCAGCGGACCTTCGATGACGTCGAGCGGACGCCGGGCACGCTGGCGTGCCTCTTCTGTGTCCTCGACGATGTACTCGTCAAGGCCTTTCACCAGGGCGTGCGTCAGCCGTGCTTCCACGGCGAGTTCCCGCCAGGACAGATCCTCTCCTCGACGATTCTGACCCGTCTGGCCGGCGAACTCCGCAGCGATCTCCAGTAGCCGGTCGGTCGCGTCGGGTCGGCGCGCAAGTATGACGTCTTCCACCGCATCCCGGAGTTTCAGTGGGATGTCCTCGTAAATGGCGAGCTGGCCGGCGTTGACGATGCCCATATCCATGCCGGCCCGGATGGCGTGAAACAGGAACACCGAGTGCATCGCCTCGCGCACGGCGTTGTTGCCGCGAAACGAAAACGAGACATTGCTGACACCACCGCTGATCAGGCAATGAGGCAATCTCTCCTTGATAATGCGGGTCGCCTCGATGAAGTCGATTGCGTAACGATCGTGCTCCTCGATACCGGTCGCGACAGCGAAAATGTTTGGATCGAAGATGATGTCCTCGGGGGGGATTCCAACATCATCCGCCAGGATGCGATAGGCGCGATCACAGATCTCGATCCGTCGCTGGAGCGTCTCGGCTTGCCCCTGCTCATCGAAGGCCATGACGATGACCGCTGCGCCGTAGCGGCGGATCAGCGTGGCCTGCTCCACAAACGGCTGCTCACCCTCTTTCAGGCTGATGGAGTTGACGATCGGCTTCCCCTGGACACACTTCAGGCCGGTCTCCAGCACCTCCCAGCGCGAGGAGTCGAGCATGACCGGCACCCGCGCGATATCCGGCTCGCCGGCCAGCAGATCGAGGAAACGCTGCATGGCGACCTCGGAGTCCAGCATGCCCTCATCCATATTGATATCGACGATCTGCGCGCCATTCATGACCTGCTGTCGGGCCACGTCCAGCGCGGTCGAGTAATCGTCCGCCTCGATCAGCTTGCGGAATCGCGCGGACCCGGTGACGTTAGTCCGCTCGCCGACGTTGACGAACAGATCGGCGGCGGCGATGTTCAGCGGTTCGAGGCCGGCCAGCCGGCATTCACTCGGCACCTCCGGCACCGACCGTGGAGGCAGGCCACGAACCGCCTCCGCCATCTGCCGAATGTGTTCCGGCGTGGTCCCGCAACAGCCGCCCACCAGATTGACGAGCCCGGCGGTCGCGAACTCGCGCAGCAAGCCGGCCATGGTCGCGGCATCCTGCTCGTACTCGCCGAATGCATTCGGCAATCCGGCATTCGGATGAGAGCTGACGAATGTATCCGCGACGCGTGATAACTCGGCCGCGAACGGGCGCAGCTGTTCTGCACCCAGAGCGCAATTGAGCCCAACGATCATCGGCGACGCGTGGCGGATAGAGTTCCAGAACGCCTCGGTGGTCTGTCCTGACAGCGTCCGTCCAGAGGCGTCAGTGATGGTCCCCGAGATCATCACCGGCATATCAAGCCCGAATTCGTCGAGGACACCGGTGATCGCAAACAGTGCCGCCTTGGCGTTAAGCGTGTCGAAGACAGTCTCGACCATCAACAGATCGGATCCGCCCTCGATCAGACCGCGGGCGGCGTCTGCATAGGCGTCCGCGAGCTCGTCGAAGCGGATATTGCGGCGGGCGGGATCGGCCACATCGGGAGAGATGGACGCAGTGCGGCTGGTCGGGCCCAGCACACCGGCGACCAGTCGGGGCGTACCGGTTTCGGCGGCGACCGTGTCCGCCGCGCGCCGCGCGAGGACGGCCGCTTCGCGATTCAGTTCCCGGACGATCTCCTGCAGCCCGTAGTCCGACTGACTGGGGGCCGTCGCGTTAAACGTATTGGTCTCGATGATGTCGGCACCGGCAAGCAGATACTGGCGATGGATGTCCTCGATGACGTCGGGCCGGGTGAGACACAGAAGATCGTTGTTGCCGGCCAGATCCTGATGCCAGTCCGAGAACCGCTGGCCTCTGAAGTCTGCCTCGCTGAGCTCAAGGGACTGGATCATCGTGCCCATGGCCCCGTCCAGAACGAGAATCCGCTCTGCGAGCATTGATTGCAGCTGTTGCCTCGCGCTTCGTGCCATTTCGGGACTCCGGTATCAGGCTGACCTGGCGATGGTGTCGGGGCGCAGACCGAGCGTGTGGCATATGGCGTAACTGAGTTCGGACCGATTCAGGGTGTAGAAATGGAAGTCCTCCACCCCGTGCCGTCTGAGAAACTGCACCTGCTCGATGGCCACGCTGGCGGCGATCAGGCGCCGCGTGTCTGCGTCGTCATCCAGCCCTTCGAACCTGTCCTGCAACCAGCCGGGTACGCTGGCGCCGCAGAGCTTGGCGAATTTCAGCAGCTGCGGGAACCGGGTGATCGGCAGGATGCCGGGGATGATGGGCACTTCGATACCGGCTGCGACGCACAGGTCGCGGAAGCGCAGATAGCGCTCGTTGTCGAAGAAGAACTGAGTGATCGCGCGGCTGGCGCCCGCGTCGATCTTGCGTTTCAGATTCTCCAGATCGGACAGCGGCGAGGTCGCCTCGGGATGCACTTCGGGGTAAGCGGCGACAGTGATGTCGAAATCGGCGACACTTTTCAAGCCGGAGACGAGATCACTGGCATAAGCGAATCCACCGGGGTGAGGCTCGTAGCGCTCGCTGCCGGCAGGCGGATCACCGCGCAACGCGACGATATGGCGGATACCCATGGCGGCATATTCGCGGGCGATGCCCAGGATTTCATCCTTGCTCGCTCCGACGCAGGTGAGGTGCGGTGCGCAGACAAGCTGCGTCTCCGCGACGACGCGCTCCACGACCCGATGGGTGCGCTCCCGCGTAGACCCGTCCGCGCCGTAGGTCACCGACACGAATGCCGGTCCCAGCGGCGCCAGCCGCCGTACCGATTCGTACAGCCGCTGCTCCATCGCTTCATTGGACGGTGGAAAGAATTCGAATGAAACGCTCGGTGGCAAGTGCATCTTCTGTCTCGTTAGGCCGCGGCCTCTCCATTCTCGTGCAGTCGTCTAGCCACAGTGAGCACGACGGGGAACGGCTGTCCCGGAAATCGTCGGCTCTTGATACCGCGCAGCCCGGCCTCCTGGAACCACTCGGCGATACGCTGCTCGTCTATGGCCGCCAGATCGTCGGCCTCGGTCTCCCAAAGGTCATAGGTCGTGTCGGTGACGAAATCCAGCAACAACAGGCGACCGCCCGGCCGCAGAACCCTGGCCGCCTCGCGCAGGACCTCTCCGGGTTGGTCCGCCTGGAACAGGACCTGGTCGATCGTCACCGTGTCGAAACTCTGATCGGGGAAGCGCAACTGGTACATATTGCCGTGACGGACACTCAGATGATCCAGCCCCGCCGTGTGCAGGTTCGAGCGCGCAAGCATCAGCATGGCGCGAGATATGTCGATACCGACCGCCCGCTCCGCTTTCTGTCCGAGCAGTCGCAGCATGCGTCCGCTGCCGGTACCGATATCCAGCAACTCTCCGATCGGATCGCCACTGAGGTATCTGAGGACCTGCACATCTACGCCGGGCTCGTCGTCCAGCCTCGCCACGCCGTGGTCCAGACCGTTGGCTTCGACCAGTTCGCGAGCGGCTTCCGCGCGTCGGTCGAGCACGGACTCCAGGCGACGCCGGTCAAGTTCAAACTGGGGGTCCGTCTCCGGCATCGTGGTGAGCAAGGTGCGCGCCAGTTCAGCACCCGGACCGCGATGCGCCACCCGATAGTAGACCCAGTGCTGCTCCCGATGGCGGACGAGCAGACCCGCATTGCAAAGAAGCTTCAGGTGACGAGACACCCGCGGCTGGCTCTGGCCGACGATCTCGCGAATCTCGCTGACCGTAAACTCGCCCCGCGCGCAGATACACAGCAACCGGAGCCGGGTCGGCTCGGCAACCGCTTTCAATCCGTCCAACAGGGAATCAAACGCGCCCATGGCATCGGGGCCTCAAGCAGGGATCAGGAATATAAATATATCTTTATATGTCCTAAGTGTCTATGAAATAGACATAATATGGCGGCGAGGACGGTACAATGACCGACTTACCGGATTCGGGTGAGTCAGTGGAGGATGCCGAATCCCGGGTACGCAGGCACTTCCACGAACAGACCAGCCGCGTCCACTGGGTCGAATCGATAGAGGCGATTGCAGAACTCACAGCGCACGTCCACCCGCCCCTGCTCGGCAATCAGTTCGTCCAGTTCCTCTCGACCGAGCATTTTCAGGGTGGTCTCGACTCTGCCCTGACTGCACGAACATCGGAACACGACCGGGGTCGGATCGAACATCCGCAGATCATCCTCGCTGAACAGTCGGCGCAGGATGTCTTCGTCCTGAAGCTCCGCGAGCTCATCGCCACTGAGCGTATCCGCCAGTGCCTGCACATGTTCCCATGCCAGTTCCGCCTGGTCCCCATAGGCTTCCGGCAGGCGCTGCAGCAGCATGCCTGACGCGGCCTGTCGCCCGCTTTCGAGCCATAGCCGGGTGGGCACCTGCACAGACTGATCGAAATAGGTCTCGAGCGACTCTGCGAGGCTGTCGCCGGTGATGGGGACGATGCCCTGATAGCGCTCGCCCTCCTTACCGACATCTACACCGATCGACAATCGGCCCGACCCGGCCAGCGTCTTTAGCCCTGCATCTGCCACTTCTCCACGCCACTTGGCCAGGCCGCGCACTTGCTGGTGGCTACTGCACTGGGCGACCAGAAGATGCATCGGTCCATCGCCTGTAAGCTGCAGGGTCAGCAGGCCGTCGAACTTCAGTGTCGACGCGAGCAGTACGCTGGCGGCCAGCGCTTCACCCAGGAGCACGCGAATCGGTGGCGGATAGTCGCCGTTATCAAGCACCTGCTGCCATGCCTGGTCCAGGTGTACGAGTTCACCCCGAACCGGCAGGTGTTCGAACAGAAACTTTCGCAGTCGGTCGGCGTCGTGCATCCCTGTGCTCAGCCGTCCAGCGATCGGTGTAACAGGTCATTGACCTGAGCCGGGTTGGCCTGCCCGCGGGTTGCCTTCATGACCTGCCCGACAAAGAAGCCGAGCAACTTGACCTTGCCCGCACGGTACTGCTCCAGCTGCTGGGGGTTGTCGGCCAGCACCTGGTCGATCACCGACTGTATGGCCGAACTGTCCGTGATCTGCCGCAAACCTTTGCGGTCGATGATCTCGTCGGCGCTGCCTTCCCCTGCCCACATCGACTCGAAGACTTCTTTGGCGATCTTGCCGGAGATCGTCTCATCCGCGATCCTGGAGAGCAGGCCCTGCAGCGCATCGGGCCCCACGGGACTGGCCTCGATCTCGATCCCCGCCTTGTTGAGAGCACCCGCAAGCTCACCCATGACCCAGTTTGCCGCCAGCTTCGCATCTTCGACACCCGCGGCCACGGCCTCGAAATAGTCCGCCGTGCCGCGTGCAGTGGTCAGTACACCCGCGTCATAATCGGACAACCCGTAGGACGCCGCGAACCTGTCGCGTTTGTCCCACGGCAGCTCGGGCAGATCGGTTCTTATGGACTCTATCATCTTCTCGTCGAGCATCAGCGGCAGCAGATCAGGGTCCGGGAAGTACCGATAGTCGTTGGCCTCTTCCTTGCTCCGCATCGGCCGAGTCTCGTCCTTGCCGGAGTCATAGAGCCGGGTCTCCTGGACCACGCTGCCTCCGGATTCGATGATATCGATCTGGCGCTCCGCCTCGTAGTTGATCGCGCGCTCGATGAACCGGAAGGAATTCAGGTTCTTGATTTCCGCCCTGGTACCGAATTCATGCCGGCCCATGGGGCGCACCGAGATATTGGCGTCGCAGCGCAGGGATCCCTCCTGCATATTGCCGTCGCAGATATCCAGGTACCGCACCAGTTGATGGATCAGCTTCATATAGGCGACCGCTTCCTTGGCCGAGCGCATATCGGGTTCGGACACGATCTCGAGTAACGGCGTGCCGGCCCTGTTGAGGTCGATACCCGTTAGCCCGTGGAAATCCTCATGCAGGGACTTGCCGGCATCCTCTTCGAGGTGCGCGCGCGTGATCCCCACCCGCTTGCGGGAACCGTCGTCGAGTACCACATCGACCCAGCCATCGTGCACCACCGGCAACTCGTACTGGCTGATCTGGTATCCCTTGGGCAGATCCGGGTAGAAATAATTCTTGCGCGCGAAAATCGACCGCGGCGCAATCGAGGAATGACTGGCCAGACCGAAGCGCACCGCCATCCTCACGACATCGCCATTGAGCACCGGCAGCACGCCCGGATACCCCAGATCGACCAAACAGGCCTGGGTGTTCGGCTCCGCTCCGTATTGGGTGGATGCCGCGGAGAAAATCTTGCTGGCCGTCTTTAGCTGGGCATGGATTTCCAGCCCGATGACGACTTCCCATTCCATTCCAGTCTCCTCGCTTTCGTTCATGCGGGTTCGGGCGAAAATCCGTCCGGCAACCGACGATGCCAGTCGGTCTCCCTCTGATACATATGTGCGGCGTTCAGGAGCCGTCCCTCGTCGAAGTGATTGCCGATGATCTGCAGCCCGACCGGCAATCCGTCGACGAAACCGCACGGGACGGACATCCCCGGCAAACCTGCGAGATTGACCCCGATCGTATAGATGTCATTGAGGTACATGGTGACCGGATCGTCTACTTTCGCGCCGATATCGAACGCCGGCGTGGGCGTCGTCGGTCCGACGATGAGATCGACTTCCTCGAACGCGCGCTGGAAGTCCCCGGCGATCAGCTGCCTTACGCGCTGAGCCTTCAGGTAATAGGCATCGTAGTAACCCGCGGAAAGAACGTAGGTTCCGGTTATTATTCGGCGTTTGACCTCGGCCCCGAATCCTTCGCCACGACTCCTCTTGTAGAGATCGGTCAGGTCCTTTGGGTCTTCTGCCCGGTATCCGAAGCGGATGCCATCGAACCGCGACAGGTTGGAAGAGCACTCCGCCGGCGCGACCACGTAGTAAGTGGGCACGGACAGCCCGATATTCGGCAGGCTGACTTCCACGACTGCAGCGCCCAGGCCACGCAGCACATCCAGCGCCTGCTCCAGGACGGCTGCGTTTCCCGGGTCCAGACCGTCGTCGAGGAACTCTCTTGCCAGGCCGATGCGCAGGCCGCTCAGGGACTCCCCCAGGGCATCCAGGTAATCGGGAACCGGCACCTCGGCACTGGTTGAGTCACGCGGATCGTGACCGGCCATCGCGCCTAGGAGCATGGCGGCATCCTCCGCGCTCGCGGTAATCGTGCCAGCCTGATCCAGGCTGGATGCGAAAGCGATCATTCCGTAACGCGACACCCGCCCGTAGGTCGGTTTCAGGCCGGTCGTGTTGGTTAGCGCCGCCGGCTGGCGGATCGACCCCCCGGTGTCGGTCCCGGTAGCCGCTGGCGCCATGCGGGCCGCCACTGCCGCCGCCGAGCCACCGGACGATCCGCCCGGTACCTTGTTCAGATCCCAGGGATTCTTTACCGGGCCGTACCAGCTGGTCTCGTTCGACGATCCCATCGCGAACTCATCCATGTTGGTCTTGCCGAGCATCACGACGCCAGCGGCCTTCAATCGTCTGACGACGGTCGCATCGTAGGGCGAGACGAAGTTGTCGAGCATCCGCGATCCACAGCTGGTCTTGATGCCCTCGGTACAGAAAATGTCCTTGTGAGCGATGGGCAGACCGGTCAACGGACCGGCCTGGCCATGGGCGCGGGCATGGTCTGCCGAGCGGGCCGCTTGCAGTGCCTGCTCTCTGGTCACGGTCACGAAGGCATTGAGCCTGGCATCCAGCGTCTCGATCCGGTCCAGGTAGTGACCGACGAGTTCTGCGCTGCTGAATTCACCGTCGCGGAGCGCAGCCGCGAGTTCTGCGAGTGTTCGGGTATGCATTTTCGAGTCCTGGCGCACGGCCTGCCCCGCTTCCTGCGGGGAGTCGCCGGCGGTGAGGCAGTTAGCGGTTCAGACCGGAGGCCTGCTCATTCGATGACCTTCGGGACCAGGTAGAGTCCCGATTCGAGCTGCGAAGCATTGGCCTGGAATAGATCGCGCTCGTCGATCTCGGTGACCCGGTCATCACGCAGCGGTTGCACCATGTTCAGCGGGTGGGCCATCGGCTCCACCTGGTCTGTCTGTGCCGCGTCCAGTTGATCAACGAGATCGATGATTCCGGAGAGATTCTCTACGAATGCCGGAATTTCTTCCTCGGTGATCTCCAGCCGGGCAAGATTGGCGATATTTTCTACCTGACGTCGGGTCAGCGCCATTGGCTGTCTCCTGGGTATTCAGTTCGACCGGGGCAAGCAGCGTTCTATAATACAACGCTGCTTGCCCGCAGTCGCCCCCGTTGATAGATTACGCGGCTTGTCCCCTCCGTCCTCAAAATGCGCCCGGTCCTGACATGTTCAAAAGCCTTCGCGGTTATTTCTCCAACGACCTGTCCATCGATCTTGGCACCGCCAACACGCTGATTTATCTGCGCGGGAAAGGCATCGTTCTGAACGAGCCCTCGGTGGTCGCCATCCGGGAGGAAACGGCGCGCGGCGGCCGCGCGGTGCAGGCGGTGGGCGCGGAAGCCAAGAATATGCTGGGTCGCACACCCGGCAACATCACCGCCATAAGGCCTCTGAAGGACGGCGTCATCGCCGATTTCACCGTGACGGAGAAGATGCTTCAGCACTTCATCAAGAAAGTTCACGGCAGCCGTTATTTCCGACCGAGCCCGCGTGTTCTGGTATGCGTGCCCTACGGATCCACCCAGGTCGAGCGGCGCGCGATCCGGGAGTCGGCCGAGGGCGCTGGCGCCCGCAAGGTCTACCTGATTGAGGAACCCATGGCGGCGGCCATCGGCGCCGGGATGCCGGTCCACGAGGCCCGCGGATCGATGGTGCTGGATATCGGCGGCGGAACCTCCGAAGTCGCCGTCATCTCTCTCAACGGAATCGTTTATGCCGCCTCGGTTCGAATCGGCGGAGACAGGTTCGACGAGGCTATCATCGGCTATGTGCGCCGGAATTACGGCATCCTGATCGGCGAGGCTACTTCCGAGCGCATCAAGCACGAGATCGGTTCGGCCTACCCGGGCGAGGAAGTCCGCGAAATTTCAGTCAAGGGTCGCAATCTCTCGGAGGGCGTTCCGAGAAGCTTCACGCTCAACAGCAATGAAATCCTCGAGTCGCTGCAGGAGCCTCTGCAGGGGATCGTGGGAGCGGTCAAGGCTGCCCTGGAGCAGACCCCCCCCGAGCTCGGCGCCGACGTGGCGGAGCGCGGCATCGTACTGACCGGTGGTGGCGCCATGTTGCGCGACCTGGACAAGTTGCTGATGGAAGAGACCGGTCTGCCGGTCGTCATCGCGGACGATCCGCTGACCTGCGTTGCCCGTGGCGGGGGCAAGGTGCTGGAGCTTATGGACAAGCACGGCCCTGCGCTCTTCGGTATGGAGTGACCGGGGCTGGCGCCCGGGTCCCCCACGCGCCAGAATAAACGCGAGTCGCCAGCCAACGGCAAATGCCCAGGACTTGAGCTCGCTGCAGCACACCGAACACAAACCCATGTTCACGCGTGGCCCCTCGTTGGGGATGCGCATGTTCCTGCTGGGCATCGCCTCCATCCTCCTGATGTTCCTCGATCACCGCGAGAACCATCTGGAATCGGTGCGTCATGCCCTGTCTGTGGTGGTCTACCCGATCCGGCTGGCCGTCGATGCCCCGTCACGCGCGCTGAGTTGGGGAACCGAGTCCCTGAGTTCCCGCGGCCGGCTGCTGGAAGAGAGCCGACGCCTTCGGCAAGAGCGACTTCAGTTCCTGGCTCGTCTGCAGCGTATGGAAGCCCTGCAGGCGGAGAACGGCAGGCTGCGTGCATTGCTCGATTCGGCGCCGAGGTTGGCCGATCGGGTACTCGTCGCGAACATCCTGTCGGTTGACCTGGATCCGTTCCAGCACCGGTTTGTCATCGACAAAGGGGGCTCTGATGACGTCTATGTCGGCCAGGCCATGCTTGACGCCGGGGGCATTGTAGGTCAGGTGACGAGAGTCGAACCGTTCACCTCGGAGGCGATTCTCATCAGCGATCCGGGTCATGCGACGCCGGTGGAGGTCAATCGGAACGGTCTGCGGTCAATCGCAGTCGGCGCCGGCGACAGTTCCAGGGTCAATCTGCCCTTCCTGCCAAACAATGCGGACATCGAGGTCGGCGACCTGCTGGTGTCGTCCGGCCTGGGAGGCGCCTTCCCGTCCGGCTATCCGGTCGCCCGGGTCGTCGAAGTGGAACGCATTCCGGGAGAGCCTTTCGCCAACGTCACCGCCCAGCCCACAGGTGCCCTGAACCGTGAACGTGAGGTCCTGCTGGTCTGGAACCAGCCGGCCGTCGGGCCGTCCGACACGGCCGCCGGACCAACACAGCCCGGCGCTGAGCCGCCAGCCGCTGAACCGCCAGCCGAAGAGCCGCAGCCGGCCGGGCCCGCTGATGGTGGCGATCAATGAGGGGTCGTACGAAAATCTGGCCGGTACTGCTGGCGCTGCTGGTGGCGCTGTCACTGGAAGTGGCCCCGCTACCGGCAGCCGTCGACATCCTGCGACCTCCGTGGATGGCGTTGACGCTCATCTTCTGGTCGATGCGTCAGCCAGGTCGTTTCGGTGTCGGAGTCGCCTGGATCATGGGGCTGGTCCTCGATGTACTGACCGGCAGCATGCTTGGCCAGCACGCCCTGATGCTGGCGCTGTCTACCTATCTGACCATCACCTTCTACCAGCGATTGCGAATCTTCCCGATCTGGCAGCAGACCCTGGCCGTCACCGGAATCATCAGCCTGTATACCCTGATCGGATTCTTGATCGATGGCATGACCAGCGATCTGGACGGCGGCGCGCTCCGCCTGATGCCGATCATCTCCGCGTTGATTGTCTGGCCTCCTTTGTACTGGCTATCGGATCGGCTGATCACGCCGTTGATGAGGGACTGACAGGTGTTCCTTGCACCGTCCAGGTTAAAAGACCACTGGCGGGAGCAGCGCCTCTTCCTGGCCCGGTCGATCGCCGGTGGGGTGCTGATGATCTTCCTGACAAGCGCCGTCGTGCTGCGACTGGTGAATCTCCAGGTCATTCACTACGAACACTTCAGTGACCTGTCGCAAGGCAACCGGGTCCGAATCGAAGCGCTCCCGCCCACAAGAGGACTGATCCGCGACCGCAACGGCGTCCTGCTTGCCGAGAATCTGCCCTCGTATCAGTTGGAAATGATCCCCGAGCAGGTAGCGGACGTTGAGGAGACCCTTGAGAAATTGACGGCCATGGGGCTGATCCGGGAGCACGACCGCGAACGGATAGATCAGGATCTGAGAAGCCACCCCCGGTTCAGGCCGACAGCGCTGCGATATCAGATGACGGATGAAGAGGTCGCCATATTCGCAGTGGCGCGGCAGCGTTTTCCCGGGGTTGACGTTCAGGCCGGACTGATCCGCAACTACCCTTATGGCCCGGTCGCAGTCCATGCTCTCGGCTACGTAGGCGCGGTCAGTCAGGCGGATCTGGAGCGGCTGGACGCGGCGGACTACGCCGGCACGACCCATACCGGAAAGATAGGCGTGGAGCGCGCGGAGGAAGCAACGCTGCACGGCAGCGTTGGTCATCGGCAGGTACTGGTCAATGCAGAAGGCCGGATCCTGCAGGAGATCGAGCGATCACGGCCGCACCCGGGGCGCGATATCACCTTGACCCTCGACCTGCAGTTGCAGTTGGCTTCCGAGTCGGCCCTCGGCGACCGGCGAGGCGCGATAGTGGCGCTCGATCCCGCCAACGGTCACGTATTGTCGCTGGTCAGTCAGCCGGGGTATGACCCCAACCTGTTCAGTGTCGGAATCTCGACCCGCGATTACGAAGCCCTGCGGGACGACCCGGATGTCCCCCTGTTCAACCGTGCGCTACGCGGCGTCTATCCTCCCGGCTCGACGATCAAACCGGTCGTCGGGCTTGCGGGACTGCACTACGGTACCGTCTCCCCCTGGCAAAGGGTGTATTGCATCGGTTACTACACGCTTCCGGGACATAGTCACCGCTACAGGGACTGGAAGAAGGAGGGCCACGGGCCAGTCGATCTGCATGGAGCGATCACGCAATCCTGTGACGTCTACTTCTACGATCTCGCGGTCAAGCTGGGAATCGACAACCTGCAGAGCTTCCTGGGTGCTTTCGGCTTCGGAGCCAGGACCGGGATCGACATTCCCTCTGAGAAAGCGGGCACGCTGCCATCGAGAGAGTGGAAGAGAGCCCGATTCGCTCGCCGTGAGGATCAGGCCTGGTATCCGGGCGAGACCGTCATCACCGGCATCGGCCAGGGCTATCTCGAAGTCACCCCGCTACAGCTGGCCCAGATGACCGCGACCATCGCCGCCCGCGGCGCGCGTTTCCGGCCGATGATCGTGGCCGCGAGAGGCGACCGGGCGACTGGAGAGACGGAGACGCTGGCGCCCGTGGCACTCCAACCCATCGAGGTGACCGACGATTCGTACTGGGATCAGGTCTTCCGGGACATGACCGACGTCGTTCACGGTGAGCGCGGAACGGCCCGCCGGATTGGGCTGGACGCACCCTATCGCATCGCCGGCAAGACCGGCACGGCCCAGGTGTTCACGATAGCCCAGGGCGAAGAGTACGAAGCGGATGACGTGGATGAACGACTCCGTCATCACGCATTGTTTATCGCCTTCGCTCCTGCGGAAGCCCCGCGCATCGCCGTCGCCGTCATCGTTGAGAACGGCGGTAGCGGCAGCGGCGCCGCGGCGCCGGTAGCGCGGCTGGTGCTCGATAATTACCTGCTGAGGTCGGACCAGTGATGCTTGACGAGCCGCTGGACAGGCCGAGGCCGATTTCGGTGGCCCAGCGCTTGCTTGCCGGGCTGCATCTGGACGGCCCGTTGCTAATGGCTCTTCTCACCGTCTGCTGTCTCGGCCTCTTCGTCCTTTACAGCGCCGGTGGCCAGAACGCTGACCTCATCGTTCGCCAGGGAGTCAGGATCGTGGTCGCATCGGTCACCATGCTCATCATCGCCCAGATTCATCCGAAGTTTCTGCGGCTTTGGGCCCCCTGGCTGTTCCTGGGCGGCATCATACTTCTGGTGCTCGTGCTCGTGATGGGAGAGATCGGCAAGGGCGCGCAGAGATGGCTCGATGTCGGCATCGTGCGCTTCCAGCCATCGGAGATCATGAAGTTGGCGGTTCCGATGATGGCGGCATGGTACTTACATGAGCGCCCGCTACCGCCCACCTTGCGCGAGACGCTGACCGTGCTCCTGCTGCTGTCCATGATGCCGGCCGCTCTGATTGCGCGGCAGCCGGACCTTGGCACCGCTCTGCTGATCGCGGCGTCGGGGGTACTCGTCATACTCCTGGCCGGCATGTCCATGCGCCTGATCCTGGCTTTCGGAGCGCTGGCTCTGGCGGCCGCGCCGCTTCTGTGGATGAATATGCACGCCTACCAACGCCAGCGTGTTCTGACGTTCCTGAATCCCGAGTCCGACCCGCTCGGCTCCGGCTACCACATCATCCAGTCGAAGATCGCCATCGGCTCAGGCGGCGTTTTCGGCAAGGGCTGGCTCAACGGGACGCAGGCTCAGCTCGAATTCCTCCCGGAGCGAGCGACAGACTTCATCTTCGCGGTGCTCGGAGAGGAGTTCGGCCTGCTCGGCGTCGTGACGCTTCTCCTCCTTTACCTGCTCATCATTGCGAGAGGCCTCTACATTGCGAGTCAGGCGCAGGATACTTTTGGTCGCCTGCTAAGCGGCAGTATCAGCCTGACTTTCTTTGTCTACGTGTTCGTGAATACCGGGATGGTGACCGGCCTGCTGCCGGTGGTCGGGGTCCCGCTGCCGCTGGTGAGCTACGGTGGAACGTCCATGGTGACCCTCATGGCTGGCTTCGGTATGCTGATGTCCGTCCACACTCATCGAAAACTCATACCACAGTGATCAAATCATTCCGCTTGCTTGTGGCGCTCTCCCTCATGTCAGCGCTCGCCATGCCTCTGCATGCCACCGAGCTCGACCTCTCAAGGGACGACGTCAGCCAATTCGTGGTGCGCATGGAGACCAGCCACGGCATACCGGCAGATGAGACCAGGCGGCTGCTTGGCGAGGCCGAGATCCAGCCGCGCATTCTGGAGGCCATGAGCCGGCCGGCCGAAAAGGTGAAACCCTGGCACGAATATCGACAGATCTTCATCACCGAAAAGCGCATCCGGGCCGGCGTGGACTTCTGGTCGGAGCGCGAGTCCGATCTCGAGAGGATCGCTGCAGAGACCGGCGTGCCCGCCCACATCATTGTCGGCATCCTCGGAGTTGAGACCTTCTACGGGCGCATCACCGGCAAATACCGCGTCATCGACTCGCTCGTGACGCTGGCTTTCGAATATCCGCCGAGATCGAAATTCTTTACCTCCGAGCTCGAGCAGTTTCTTTTGCTCGCACGAGAGCAGGGCCTCGATGTTCTCGATGCCACCGGCTCGTATGCCGGTGCCATGGGCGGGCCCCAGTTCATATCGAGCAGCTACCGGGCCTACGCGGTCGACGCCAGCGGTGACGGTCAGGTCAACCTGTGGACGGACTGGACAGACATCATCGGCAGCGTCGCCAATTACTTTTCCGAGCACGGCTGGCAACCGGGCGGACCTGTTACAGACCGGATCGACGTCCCGCCTCCGCAAGCCAACCTCAGCAAGGGTCTGGCGCTGGACAAGACGGCGGCGGAACTCCGCCAGTCGGGACTTCGGCCTCAAGGGGATGACGACGATAAGGTCATGGTTTTCTCGCTTGAGGCGGCGACCGGGCCGGAGTACTGGATCGGCTATCGCAACTTCTACGTGATCACGCGGTACAACCGTAGCGCCATGTACGCCATGGCCGTCTATGATCTCGGACAGGAGATCCGGTCACTCCGGGAGACGTCGGCGGATGGGTCCTAGATACCGCACGGCCACAGCTTTCGTCCTGGTCTCGCTGATCGCGGCCTGCGCCGGCCCCGACGTCGACCGTGCGCCGACCCGTCCACCGGACGTGTCGGCGGTACCGGATGCGGTGCCCAGGGCCGAGCCGCGCAGCGCCAGTGGCAACCCACCTTTCTATGAAGTCAACGGCCGCCGTTACCATGTCATGAACTCATCCCGGGGCTACCGCAAACGGGGCGTAGCGTCGTGGTATGGGCAGAAATTCCACGGGCGCCGGACCTCCAGCGGTGAAACCTACGACATGTACTCGATGACGGCGGCCCACAAGACGCTGCCGCTGCCGGCCTACGCCCGGGTTACAAACCTCGCCAACGGGCAGAGCGTGGTAGTGAAAATCAACGACCGCGGGCCGTTTGTCGACAATCGCCTTATCGACCTGTCCTATGCCGCCGCTAACCGCCTGGATATGATTCGGGCCGGCACCGCGATGGTGGAGGTTGAAGTGCTTGACCCTACGACTCCAACGCTTCCAGCCAGGACCGCGGAGGCGACTCAGCAGACCGCCGACGGGTCGATGTACATCCAGGCCGGCGCCTTCAGATCGAAGGACAACGCGGAGTCCCTGGCGCGCCGCGTACGGGCTCAGGCCAGCGAAGACACGCGGGTATTCATCCGTCGGGACAGCGTAGATGGAGATACCATATACAGAGTACGGATCGGTCCTGTGGCAGGTGTGGACCAGTTCGATCGACTGGTCGAACAGATGGCCCGTATCGGCATCTCCGACGCCTACCTGGCTCTGGACTGACGGCTACTTTTCCCTACGCCGAGCCGTTAAACTTGGCTGCCTCCCGAAATCAGATGTCTCTCTGAACTCAACAGGAAACCCATGCTGAAGATATCGCGCGATCTTGCGCTGCTGGCGGCGACCGCCATCTTTCACTCAGTGGCCTGTGCGGCGACGCCGCTGCCGTCACCCCCCGAAGTCAGCGCTGAAGCCTATCTGGTGGCGGACTTTAACAGCGGCGTGACTCTCGCGGAAAAAGACTCGGATCGGCGGGTCGAACCCGCGAGCATCACGAAGGTCATGACCGCCTATGTGGTCTTCAAGGAACTGAAGGCCGGCAATCTGTCGCTTGAGGACCAGGTGACCATCAGCGAGAACGCGTGGCGACGGAGCATGCGGACCTCCAGAACCTTCCTGGAGCCGCGCACACAGGTCTCGGTAGAAGTCCTTCTCAAGGGGATGATCATCCAGTCTGGCAACGATGCCAGTATCGCGTTGGCTGAACATATCGCCGGCAGCGAGCAGACTTTTGCCGCCGTGATGAATGCCTATGCCGAGAAGCTCGGCATGACCGGCACTAATTTCACCAACAGCACCGGACTGCCGAATCCGGAGCACTATACGACGGCTCGTGATCTATTCTTGCTCTCCCGCGCGCTGATCGCGGAATTTCCTGATTACTACACCTGGTACTCGAACTCCGAATTCACCTACAACGGCATCACCCAGCCCAATCGCAACAAACTGTTACGGCAGGAAGAAGGCGTTGACGGGATCAAGACCGGGTGGACGGAGTCGGCCGGATATTGCCTGCTCTCTTCGGCGCTTCGTGACGATGTCCGCCTGATCGCTGTCGTCCTCGACGCACCGAAGGAGCCGGCGCGGAATGCGGACAGCAAGGCACTGCTTAATTACGGATTCCGTTTCTTCGAAACGCACCGTCTGTATGGGGCCGGCGACGAGATAACGAGCGTCAGGGTCTGGCAGGGAACGAGCGAAACTGTTGCGCTGGGAGTCAAGGAAGACATTTTCGTAACGGTGCCCAGAGGCCGCTACGAGGAACTCTCGGCGGCGCTGGACCTGCCCGAGAGGATGATCGCACCGGTGGACGGCGAGATCCCGGTCGGTGAACTGACTGTTACGCTCGATGATGAGACAGTTGTGACGCGCCCGCTTTACCCTGCAACATCCGTTGCCGAAGGCAACCTTTGGCAACGGGTGTCAGATGGGGTCCTGTTGTGGTTCGAATAGCACATGACCGAAGAGTCCGTATTTGAGTTTCCCTGTGACTTCCCCATCAAGGTCGTGGGTCGCGCAGAATCGGGATTCGAGTCGCTGGTCGCGGAACTCGTGGCCGCACACGCGGCAAAGCCGGACGCTGACCGGATCAACGGCCGCCTGAGCCGGGACGGTAATTTCATCTCCGTCACCGTAACGATCGTTGCGGAAAGCCGCGCCCAGCTCGACGCGATCTACGAAGCGCTCAGTGGCCACGAGCGGGTGATGATGGTGTTGTGATGCCGGCTCCCCCACCTGTGGTACGACACCTGGGGCTGGTGGAGTATGTCCCCACCTGGCGCAAGATGCAGCGCTTCACCGACGAACGATCCCCGGCGGACGCAGACGAAATCTGGAGCCTGCAACACCCGCCGGTTTTTACCCTCGGTATGAATGCCAGCCGTGACCATCTGCTCGCCCCTGGCGATATCCCGGTCGTGGACATCGACCGGGGCGGACAGGTCACCTACCACGGGCCCGGCCAGCTCGTCGTCTATCCGCTCCTTGATCTGGATCGGCTCGGTGTCAACGTCCGCCAGCTTGTCACTGCGCTTGAACAGAGCGTCATTGACCTGGCGGCGATCTGGGGTATCGAGGCTTACGGCCGTCGCGACGCACCCGGCGTCTACGTGGGCGATCGCAAGCTTGCCAGTCTGGGGCTACGGATAAAGAAGGGGCGCTGCTATCACGGCCTGGCGCTTAACGTGGATATGGATCTCGAGCCATTCGGGCGCATCAACCCGTGTGGATACCGCGGACTGCAGGTCACCCAGCTCACTGAACTCGGCGTGAAGCTCAGCGTTGAAGAGGCGGCTGACCGCCTTAACACGCTGATACTGCTCGCGCTGGGGCTCAAATCGCCCGGATAAGCTGGGCGGCAAGATGCCTTACCTGTTGCAGGCGGTCCTGATCGCCGACATCGATCCAGGTACCGGCATGACGCTGCCCGGTGACCCGCCCGGCGGACATGGCCCGCCAGAGCAACGGCACGAGGGAGAATCTGCCGGGCCGGCATCCATCGAAGAGCTCAGCGCGGTAGATGCCGATGCCGCTGAAAGTCAGGCGCTCGCCCCGGGCGTTGCGACTGATCCGGACGCCATCGAGACTGAAGTCACCGTCCGGATTGTGGGCCGGATTTGCGACCATGACGAGGTGCGCAAGACTGCCCGGGGGGCAGCGCAGCGTGGCTGGCGAGAAGTCCGTCCAGACATCGCTGTTGACCACGATGAACGGCCCACCGCCCAACAACGGCAGGGCTTTGAAAATACCGCCTCCCGTCTCCAGCGGCGGAAAGCCTTCCTCGGAGTATCGCAGGCTGACGCCAAACCGCTCGCCAGCCCCCAGCGATGCGCGCAGGTCATCGCCCAGCCAACCGAGATTGACCACAACCTCCCGGATGCCGGCATCGGACAGGGCTTTCAGGTGCCACTGGATCAGCGGCCGACCGGCGATTTCAATCAACGGCTTGGGGCATTCGTCGGTCAGCGGCCGCATGCGTTCGCCACGGCCGGCGGCGAGGATCATCGCAATCCGGGCCCTGTCGCCCTCGCCGGGAATCTTCTCAGGTGTCGGTGGGTCTTTAGATGTATCCATTCGATCGCATCAGATGGCAGGTACTGCGGTTGCACTTGGTTTGAAGGGTGGCCTCAAGTGTGCCATTTTAGCCCCACGCCAGAGCAAGGCTCGCGAGAATGACAACACGACTGCGCGCGCCCATGGCGCTTCTTCTGATCCTGCTGGGGATATCTGTCTCCGTGGCTGCGCAGGAGGAGTGCCCCGTTCCGGAGGTGCCGGTGTATCCGGGTGTCTCCGAAGATCAGCCGGTCGACTTCGTCGCGGACAATGCGGAAGTCACCAAGGAAGGCGTCAGCATATTCTCCGGCCGGGTCACCGTCCGTCAGGGCGTCCGCGAGATCGAGGCCAACGTACTCCAGTACGACGGGCAGACCGGAAAGATCGAGTCCGACGGACGCGCTACCTATCGAGAGCCCGCGCTGGAGATCAGTGCTGCAGAAGCGGACTACAACGCCACTACCGGTGAGGCGGAATTCCAGGACGCGCGCTTCGTACTGCCGGCCAGACCTGCCCGCGGTGCCGCCGGACGGGTCTCGGTGGCGGCCGATGGTAAGGTCTTTCTCGATGACACCCTCTACACGACCTGCATGGACGAGAGCCCGGACTGGCGTCTGCGGGCCAAGGACCTGGAACTGGATCTACGCGAGTCCCGCGGCGTGGCGCGCAAGGTTCGCCTGGACTTCCGCAATACACCGCTGCTCTACGCCCCCTATCTGAGCTTCCCTCTCGACCAGAACCGCAAGAGCGGATTTCTGATGCCCGAGTTTGGTAGCTCGGATCGTTCGGGCACCGAGATCCAGGTGCCGTTTTACTGGAATATCGCTCCAGACCGCGACG
>Ga0316191_10000819_pt1 | contig 20879 bp, 22 predicted proteins | sample Eddworburr2cm_MG_FD_204928 | JGI IMG/M metagenome (GOLD analysis project Ga0316191, IMG submission 204928) | Coastal sediment microbial communities from Maine, United States - Eddy worm burrow 2 cm | ecosystem: Environmental > Aquatic > Marine > Coastal > Sediment | place: USA: Maine... | reverse complement strand
CGGTACTGCCTTATGATCTGCCACTACGCGAGGCACGTGAGAAATTCGAGCATGACTACCTGCTTCACCAGTTGATAGAAGTAGGTGGCAGTGTCGGCAAGCTTTCCAAGCGCGTGGGGATGGAGCGTACACACCTGTATAGAAAGTTGCGTGCACTCGGTATTGATCACAAAAAGGGTAACGAGTAGATGTTTTCAGGCCACGTTTCCGGCCGGCTGGGAATCTGAATCGGGAAGACTAGTACATGAAGATCATAATCCTGGGCGCAGGTCAGGTCGGTGCCTCGGTCGCTGCCAATCTGGCCAGTGAGGCCAACGATATTACTGTCGTTGATGAAAACGGGGCCACGTTACAGGATCTGCAGGACCGTCTCGATATTCGCACTATCAAGGGACATGCCTCGCATCCGGAAACGCTGGTGCAGGCAGGTGCGGATGATGCCGACATGATAATCGCTGTTACGCACAGTGACGAAACCAATATGATCGCCTGCCAGGTTGCCTATACCCTGTTCCATACGCCCACGAAAATCGCGCGAGTGCGTTCGGTTGAATACCTCAATCATATGCGCTTGTTTGCGCAGGAAGCGCTGCCCATTGATGTGCTCATCAGTCCTGAGCAGTTGGTGACTGATTACATTCAGCGCCTGATTGAAAATCCCGGTGCCTTGCAGGTGCTCGATTTTGCGGGTGGCAAGGTACAGCTGGTTGCGGTGCATGCCTACTACGGTGGCCCGCTCGTCGGACATGAATTACGCGATTTGAAAGAACATATGCCGGGTATTGATGCACGCGTGGCGTCCATATTCCGCCAGGGTACACCTATCACACCGGAAGGCGACACCATTATCGAGGCAGACGATGAAGTGTTTTTTGTCGCAGCCCGCAAGCATATTCGCGCGGTAATGGGTGAGCTACGCAAGATGGACAAGGCGGTGAAACGCGTAATGCTGGCAGGCGGCGGTAATATCGGCATGCGGCTGGCCTCTGCTATCGAGGGCAGCTACCAGGTCAAGATTATCGAGCGGCTGGAAGATCGCGCCAGGATGTTGTCAGAAACCCTCGACAAGACGATCGTGTTGCTGGGCGATGCAGCTGATGAAGAACTGCTGCAGGAAGAAAACATAGAGAATACCGATGTCTTCTGTGCGCTGACCAATGACGAGGAAGCCAATATACTTTCTGCGATGCTTGCCAAACGCCTCGGTGCTCGCAAGGTCATGTCGCTGATAAATCGCGCCTCGTACGTCAACCTGGTACAAAGTGGCACGATCGATGTCGCGATCTCGCCGCAGCAGGCCACCATTGGCAGTCTGTTGACGCATATACGGCGGGGCGATGTCGTCATGGTGCATTCTCTGCGGCGTGGCGCGGCTGAAGCCATTGAGGCAGTTGCGCATGGCGACCGCAGCAGCTCGAAGGTGGTGGGCAGAGCCATTGAAGAAATCAAGTTGCCGAAAGGTACTACGATTGGCGCGATCGTTCGTGGCGAGGAAGTCATTATTGCGCATCATGACACGGTGATCGAAAGTGATGATCATGTGATCTTGTTTCTCGCTGATAAAAAATGCATTCAGGCTGTTGAACGCCTGTTCCAGGTTGGAGTTACCTTTTTCTGATATGTCCTGCGGTAATCTTGATGCGTGCTTGTTGCTGATTACGGCAGCCTGTTAATTCGTGCATCTGTTTTCCATACAACGACTGCTTGGCTTGCTGCTGATGTTATTCAGTATCACGCTGCTGCCGCCTGCGGCCGTGTCCTGGCTTTACAATGACGGCCAAATGCTTGTCTTTCTGGATGGCATGCTTGCGGCGCTGGTACTGGGCTGTCTGGTGTGGCTACCCGTCAGGCAGTTCAAGGATGAGTTGCGCGTGCGCGACGGCTTTCTGATTGTCGTGTTGTTCTGGGTGGTTCTTGGTCTGGCGGGTGCCTTGCCTTTTGCTATTTCCCTGAAGCCGGAGATGTCGATAACGGACGCCGTATTCGAGTCCTTTTCCGGCCTGACAACGACGGGTGCCACGGTTATTACCGGGCTGGATAATTTGCCCGAGTCAATCCTGTTCTATCGCCAGCAACTGCAATGGCTGGGTGGCATGGGCATTATCGTTCTGGCGGTCGCCATTATGCCCATGCTCGGTGTGGGTGGCATGCAATTGTACCGCGCTGAAACACCTGGTCCACTGAAAGATAACAAGCTGACGCCTCGTATCACAGAAACAGCAAAGGCACTTTGGTACATATACGTGACGTTAACCATTATATGTGCTGTTTGTTACTGGCTCGCCGGGATGAGTGGCTTTGATGCCATCAGCCATAGTTTTTCCACTATCGCAATTGGCGGGTTTTCGACGCATGATGCAAGCATCGGCTTTTTTCAAAGCACCAGTATCGAGATGATCGCCGTGGTGTTCATGTTACTGGCAGGTATGAACTTCGCCTTGCATTTCGTTGCCTGGCGATCAATTAGTCTGAAGGCCTACCTGCATGACTCTGAGCTGAAGGCCTATTTGTCCCTGCTTGCACTGGTAACGTTCATCATTGTGGTTTACCTCTACTATACTGATACTTTTATTTTTATTGATGATGCCCTGTATGCCGGTCTGTTTCAGGCCGTTTCCATCGGCACGACAACAGGGTTTACTACCGCACATTACGTTGACTGGCCCGGATTTCTGCCGGTGCTGCTGTTATTCGTGAGTTTCGTCGGTGGCTGCGCGGGTTCAACAGGCGGCGGAATGAAGGTGATTCGCTGTGTGTTGTTGCTCAAACAGGGACACCGGGAAACCATGCGGCTGATCCGGCCGAATGCGCAGATACCCGTCAAGGTTGGTGGCAAACCTGTACCGGATCGCGTAATCAGTGCGGTATGGGGTTTTTTTGCCGCCTACGTTGCCAGCTTCGCTGTCCTTATGTTATTCCTGATGGCCACCGGTCTGGATCAGATAACAGCCTTTTCAGCGGTTGCTGCCTGCATGAATAACCTTGGCCCGGGACTGGCGGGAGTGGCCGATAATTTCATCGGTGTAACTGATCCTGCAAAATGGGCTTTGTCGTTTGCCATGATGCTCGGCAGGCTGGAGATATTTACCCTGCTGATTCTGTTTACGGGTGCTTTCTGGCGACGCTAGTGGCTCAGCGCTTTAATGGCCGTTTATTTTTTTTTGTAAAATGACGCTTCACCTCCCGGGCGGGTTTTGAAGCGACGGTAGCTCCACTGGTACTGTTCAGGGCATTCCCGTATGCAGTTTTCAACGGACTGGTTGGTTGCTGCGACCGCAGTTTGAATGTCATCTGGAGGGCCGCTTTCGGGCATCGCCCTGAAGTGCAGGTGATAACCACGTCCCCACGACAGTCGCTCGCACCAGGCAAAGATGACCGGTGTGTCTGTCCTCGCGGCCAGCCGTGCCAGGAAGACCATGCTGTAGGCCGGTATTCCGAAGAACGGTGCGAAAACCCCGGTGCCGGCTTGTGGTTCCTGATCCGGTAACATGGCGACTACACCACCGTGGTCCAGGGCTTTATAGATTACGCGGATACCCCTGGCTGTTGCCGGTACATAGTCGCCACCGAGGCGATTACGTGCAGTTTGTACCAGATTCTCCAGTTCCGGCATCTTCAGTGGACGGTACAGGCAGGTAATCTTGAATTGTGTCGAGCCGTAGAGGCCGGCGGCTTCCCAGGCCCCAAGATGTGGCGTCGCGAGGATGGCTCCTGAACCTTGTGCGATGGCCTGTTCAACCAGTTCGTTACCATCGACGCGCTTGATTAATCGCAGCGCATTTTCCCCGGACCGTAGCCACAGGGCGCTGGTTTCTATGATGGTCTTGCCGGTTTCCCTGAGGCTTTTTCGAAGCAGTGTGCGCTGCTCCCGGGACGTGAGTTCCGGCCAGCACAAGGCGATATTAATTTCACTGGTCTGTCGGGAACGATTCGGGATCAGGATAAGACCCCAGCCGATGCACACCCCGATGCCGTGGAGGATAGGCAGGGGCAGGTAGGCACAGAGATAGAGGATGAATTTTATTAAAAAATGTTGCATACAGTTAGTTGAACCGACAAATAGCCACCTTCTGGTGATTAAAAGTCATAAATAACAATGAATATCCACAAATAGTAAATACGTGCTCATGTGGTTGTGTTGATCATAATTATGGGTTTTGATTTATTATTTGTGGGGTTATTGCATCCATTGTTGGGCTTATGCTTTCATTTTTTGCTACTCAGTGCGAGTAGCAAGCGCTCATTGCCGGTTATTCACAGGCTATTTATCCGATCTGCCAGACTATAGTCCAAATAAAATTATTTCATAACAGTAATTTGCCACGCAGGGCGGTTAGCTAGAGAATGCATGATACTGCCACCTACGAATCAGGAGATAACGCAATGGCCAGCGAAGTTCAGTCCGTAACACCTTCGGAGGCATTTGGTTTAGTCGAGAAAGATCAGAGAGTTGTGTTGATTGATGTGCGTTCCAGTATGGAGTTCCTGTTTGTCGGTCATCCCCGGGGCAGCGTGCATGTACCCTGGATTGATGAGCCGGACTGGGTTGTAAATCCGGAATTTGTCACCGAGGTGCGCAAGGTAATGCTCGGTGGGGTCGGCATGGATGATCACGGCAATGATGCGCCGGTAGTGCTGATATGCCGTAGCGGAAAACGCTCGCTTGAGGCAGGTAAGCTGTTGATAGAAAATGGGTTTATGCAGGTCTACAATGTCTCCGAGGGTTTTGAGGGGGAACTGGATGATCAACACCACCGTTCGACACTGGGTGGCTGGCGATTTCATGAGCTGCCCTGGGAGCAGTGCTAAGCTAAAATTGACCGTAGTAGAACAGATAAATATACTTATACGTTCATATAAATAACTCACCAAATCGATAGGGCTCATGAAAGTGCAATGTTCCTGAGTCACAACGTGAGGTCAAAAACGGTACAGGGTTCAGACCCTGTTATTACGCTAATCATTCCAGAGCATCCTGTCGGTGTTGCGGAGTGGCCTTTGAGGAGTACAAGTTATGTCAACAACTTCAGAAAACATGCCGGACAATGCACAACTGGACGCCTGGCTGGACAAGAAACTGGATGAACTGTTGCCCACCAAACTGGAAGCAATCGATGCGTCCAGAACGCCATCCATGTCCATTATTGCCACCAAGGGAACACTGGACTGGGCCTACCCTCCCTTCATCCTCGCATCAACAGCAGCGGCGCTTGGTTGGGAAGTTGAGATATTTTTTACCTTCTACGGTCTACTGTTGCTGAAAAAGGATCTTCAAGCCCAGGTCAGCCCGCTGGGTAACCCGGCGATGCCGATGAAAATGCCATTTGGCCCGAAGTGGTTCCAGGATTATGACTGGCCAATGCCGAACCTGCTGATGGCGGGTGTACCCGGATTTGAAAAGGTCGCCACCGGGCTGATGAAGAAGACCTTCAAGAACAAGGGTGTGGCGACTGTAGAGGAGTTGCGTAGCCTGTGTCTGGAAGCAGAGGTGAAAATGGTTGCTTGCCAGATGACCGTAGATGTATTCGGATTCGATGCCAGTGAGTTTGTACCGGAGGTCACTGACTTCGTCGGTGCCACCTCGTTCCTGCCAGTTGCACAGAAATCAGACGTTTGCCTGTTCATCTAGCTTTGGGCGCATGCTGATTAGCATTAACTAAACACGACGGACCTGTATCAGGGTTGGTCTGGAACCAGAGAAGGGCGTGCAATTGCACGCCCTTTGTTTTTTAATTTTCCACAACCACGGTTATTCACAATATATGCAACAGTTCTATCCGGCCATTGAGCCATACAGAGTACACACCGTGTCCGTATCAGACGGACACCACCTGTATGTCGAGGAATGCGGCAGGGCAGATGGACTGCCTGTCGTCTTTGTACATGGCGGTCCGGGTGCTGCCAGTGAAACCTATCACAGGCAATTCTTTAACCCGGAAATCTATCGCATTATATTGTTTGATCAGCGCGGTTGCGGGTTGTCGACTCCTCATGCGTCATTGCAGGGAAATACCACACAGGCACTGGTCGCTGATATGGAGGTTATACGTACAACGCTGGATATCGACCGCTGGGTTGTATTCGGTGGTTCATGGGGGGCAACGCTGGGCCTGGTGTATGCCGAGACACATCCAGAAAGGGTACTGGGCCTGATCCTGCGCGGTATCTTTCTTTGTCGGCCGCGCGATATTCACTGGTTTTACCAGGAGGGTGCTTCTTTCCTGTTGCCGGACCAGTGGCAGGATTTCCTCAAGCCGATACCGGAAGAAGAACGGCAGGACATGGTCAGTGCCTATTATCGTCGTCTGACCGGCGATGATGAGATAGCAAAGATGGCGGCTGCCAAGGCATGGTCTTTATGGGAAGGACGCGCTTCGACGCTGTTGCCCAAGGCAGCAGTCGTCGATCATTTTGGTAATTCGAAAACGGCATTAAGCCTGGCGCGTATTGAGTGCCACTACTTTATGAATGAGAGTTTTCTGCGGACCGACCAGATTCTGAAAAATGCATCTCGATTAAAAAAGATCCCCGGTGTGATAGTGCATGGCCGCTATGATGTGGTCTGCCCACTGGAGCAGGCGTGGATGCTGAACCAGGTGTGGCCGCAGTCACGTCTGCAGATTATTCAGGATGCCGGCCATTCTGCAACAGAACCCGGGATAGTTGATGCCCTGGTGACGGCTACCGACCAGTTTGCGCTGCGTTTTCGATGATTGGGTTACTGCAGCGTGTGCGCCATGCGCAGGTTGAGATTGGTGCTGAACGCGTTGCGGCAATAGGCGCAGGTATGCTGGTACTGGTGGGGGTACAGCAGGACGACACCGAGGCAACGGCCGAGCGTTTGCTGGAGCGCTTGCTTGGTTACCGGGTGTTCCCCGATGCCAATGGCAAGATGAACCTGAATATCAAACAGGCCGGTGGAGAACTACTGCTGGTACCGCAGTTCACGCTGGCGGCCGATACCCGCAGTGGCATGCGCCCCGGCTTTTCCACGGCGGCCAGCCCTGCCATGGGTCAACATTTATTTTCCTTTTTGCTGGCACAGGCGCAATTACAGCCACTTCAGGTGGCGAGCGGACAATTCGGTGAGGATATGCAGGTATCGTTGATGAATGACGGGCCGGTTACTTTCTGGCTGGAGGTTAATCCGCGCCAGTAACCTGTTAATATACTTGTTGCATAGGCGCGAATTTCAGGCAACTATCTATTTTTAAATGGTAATATATTATGTCACAGCGACAGGCGGCCGTTAGCCGCGACACTCTGGAAACGCAAATCAGTGTCTCTGTAAACCTGGATGGAACGGGAACGGCCACATTTGACACGGGGTTGCCGTTTCTTGAGCACATGCTCGACCAGGTGGCGCGCCACGGTATGCTGGATATTGAGATCAAGGCGCAGGGTGACTTGCACATCGATGGCCATCATACGGTTGAAGATATCGGCATTACGCTTGGACAGGCGGTTGCCAGCGCGCTGGCAGACAAGCGCGGTATTCGTCGTTACGGGCATGCCTATGTGCCACTTGACGAGGCCCTGTCACGTGTTGTGATTGACTTCTCCGGTCGTCCGGGGCTTGAATACCATGCCGAGTACCCCAGGGCACGCATTGGTGATTTTGATGTCGATCTGCTACACGAGTTTTTTCAGGGGTTCTGTAATCACGCACTGGTCACATTGCACATAGATTGTTTGCGTGGTGACAACGCGCACCATATTGCAGAGACGATTTTCAAGGCGTTTGGACGAGCCATACGCATGGCACTTGAAGCGGATGCCGCACTGGGTGACCAGTTACCATCGACCAAGGGAAGCCTGTAAGCAGGCCTGATTACTGGATTGCATGGCCGTTGTTATTGAACGTTTAATCCACTATGACCTCTATCGCAATTATTGATTATGGCATGGGCAACCTGCACTCCATTGCCAAGGCGCTGGAGCATGTTGCCGGTAAGGAGCGCGTTATCGTCAGCAGCCAGCCTGCGCAAATTCTGGCGGCTGACCGTGTGGTATTCCCGGGTGTGGGTGCAATCCGTGATTGCATGACCGAGCTGAAGCGTAGTGGGCTGGATGATGTCGTCCTGCAGGCAGCCGCTGCTAAACCACTGCTTGGCGTTTGCCTGGGTATGCAGGCGTTGCTGGATATCAGCGAGGAGAATCAGGAAACGGAATGCCTGGGCATCATCCCCGGGAAAGTCGTGCACTTCGCCGATGACATGCGCGACGATGCAACTGGAAACCGCCTCAAGATACCGCACATGGGCTGGAACCAGGTACATCAGCAGAATGAGCATGCCATGTGGGCCGATATCCCGACGGATAGCCGTTTTTATTTCGTTCACAGTTACTATGCGCAACCCGACCGTGAGGAAGACGTCGCTGCAATAACGCCCTACGGCATTGAATTTGTATCTGTGCTTGCGCGTGAGAATATTTTCGCCGTGCAATTTCACCCGGAGAAGAGTCAGCATGCCGGGTTGCAGCTGCTGTCTAATTTTGTTCGTTGGAATGGAGACACCTGAAAGATGTTGTTGATACCCGCGATTGATCTCAAGGATGGCAAGTGTGTGCGTCTGCGGCAGGGCCGGATGGAAGATGAAACTGTTTTTGGCGAAGACCCTGTTGAAGTGGCGCAACGCTGGGTGGATGCAGGTGCGCGTCGTCTGCACATGGTCGACCTGAACGGTGCTTTTAAAGGCAAGCCGGTGAATGCCGTCGTGATCAAGGCGGTCGCGGAGGCTTTTCCCGATCTTCCCATCCAGGTCGGTGGTGGTATCCGGGATGAGGAAACGGTGCAGGCCTATCTCGATGCCGGTGTTCAGTACGTCATTATCGGTACCAAGGCTGTCAGCGCTCCGCACTTCGTCAATGACCTGTGTCTCGAATTTCCCGGCCATATTATTGTGGGTCTGGATGCGAAAGACGGCAAGGTGGCAATAGAAGGCTGGTCAAAGCTGTCTCATCATTCCGTGATCGACATGGCGCAACGCTTCGAACAGGATGGTGTGGAAGCCATTGTCTTCACAGACATCGGTCGTGACGGCATGATGAGCGGCGTTAATGTAGATTCAACGGTAGAACTCGCACAGGCCATTCATATCCCGGTTATCGCGTCCGGCGGTATCACAAATATTGACGATATACGGGCATTATGTGCCGTGTCTGAGGAGGGCATCATGGGTGCCATTACCGGACGTGCAATTTACGAAGGCTCGCTGGACCTCGCTGCAGCGCAGCAACTGGCCGACGAGTTGTGTAGCACCGGGGCAGGCTGAGACAGATCAATGGGCCTCGCAAAACGTATTATTCCCTGTATGGATGTTGATGCCGGGCGAGTGGTCAAGGGAGTCCAGTTTGTCAATATCCGTGATGCAGGTGACCCGGTGGAAATCGCGCGACGTTACGACGAGGAAGGCGCTGATGAACTGACCTTCCTCGATATTACCGCAAGCTCGGATCAGCGTGAAACCATGGTACACGTGGTTGAAGAGGTTGCCGGAGAGGTTTTCATACCGCTCACGGTTGGCGGCGGCATTCGCGAGGTTGCTGATATCCAGCGTATGCTTAATGCCGGTGCGGATAAAGTCGGCATCAATACTGCGGCGGTGTTCAATCCGGAGTTTGTGAAACAGGCGGCAGACCGTTTTGGGTCACAGTGTATCGTGGTTGCCATCGATGCCAAGCGGGTCAGCAGCGGCGAGCAGGTATCACGCTGGGAGATATTTACGCACGGAGGACGTAAACCCACTGGAATAGATGCGGTTGAGTGGGCGCAACGTATGGTTAACTACGGGGCTGGAGAAATCCTGCTGACGAGCATGGACCGTGATGGCACACGCGATGGATTTGATATCGAGTTGACGCGCACCATCAGCGAAGCGGTAAGTGTACCGGTTATAGCATCGGGTGGCGTGGGTACGCTGGAGCATCTTGCGGAAGGTGTCATCGAGGGAAAGGCGGATGCTGTACTGGCAGCCAGTATCTTTCATTTTGGCGAGTACACTATTGGCGAGGCCAAGCAGCATATGGCTGACCGGGGTATCGAGGTAAGGCTGTAGCCGCGTTGCCGTGGTGACTATTTGGCCGATGTGAAGATAGACGCCCATGAATAGCGAGGCCTGGCTGGACGCAGTCAAATGGACAGACGATGGACTGGTGCCGGCTGTTGTGCAGGATGCGGCTGACGGCAAGATTCTGATGATGGCATGGATGGATCGTGAGGCGCTGATGTTGACTGCACAGGGTGGCAAGGCCGTCTACTGGTCACGTTCCAGGAAAAAACTCTGGCATAAGGGTGAAGAATCCGGACACCAGCAGATAGTCCGGGAAATTCGTCTGGACTGTGATAATGATGTGGTGGTGTTGCAGGTTGAACAACTTGGCGGTATTGCCTGTCATACCGGTAGACGCAGTTGTTTTTATCAGCGTCTGGAAGATGGCTGCTGGGTCACGGTTGAACCGGTACTGAAAGACCCTGCATCAATTTACGGGAAAGGCTGATTGCGGGTCTGTCATAATGAGCGATACATTGAAAAGGCTGGCCGCAGTGATTGAATCGAGAAAGGCAGCAAGCGCCGATAATTCCTACGTTGCCGGCCTTTTTGAGAAAGGCATGAATACCATCCTTAAAAAGGTTGGTGAAGAGGCGACAGAAACAATCGTTGCAGCTAAAGATGACGACGATTCACAGCTGGTTTATGAGACAGCCGACTTGTGGTTTCACACGCTGGTGATGTTGTCTGCGCGTGGACTGGGACCAGAGGACGTGTTGTCAGAACTGGAGCGCCGTTTCGATCTCTCCGGTCTTGAAGAAAAGGCATCGAGAAACAAATGAACATGGGTATTTACAGTTTCTGTGTTAGCACAGATGGAGAATTATTATGGGTATAAGTATCTGGCAATTATTGATTATTCTGGCCATTGTGCTGGTGCTGTTTGGCGCCAAGCGGTTGCGCAATGTTGGCTCTGACCTGGGCGGTGCCATCAAGGGGTTCAAACAGTCCATGCGCGAAGGTGAAGAGGAGGCCGGTGATAAAAAATCACTGGATGACAAGGATGAAGGCCGCGTGATTGATGGTGAAGTGACCAGTCACAACAAGGACAAGGTGTAGGCGTTACACAGGTATCCAGTCTGACATTATTCTCATGTTTGATATCGGGTTTTTTGAAATCATTTTTATCCTGGTGATCACCTTGCTGGTCGTGGGGCCGGAAAGGTTGCCACGAATTGCACGGACAGCAGGGTTATGGGTAGGAAAAATGCGTGGTTTTGTTGCCTCCGTCAAGGCGGATATCGATCAGGAACTGGCAACTGAGGAACTCAAGAAGGTGCTGGCAAAGCAGGCATCGGTTCCCGAGCTGGAAGAATTGATCGATGAAGTAACGGGTGATCCGCTAGCAGCGATGGAAAGCAAATCGCCGGTTTCTTCGAGAAACAAGCTGACTGACGATAACAAACACAAGCCTGCAGATACACTGATCACGGATGATAAAGAAAAATAATCAAGACTCTGCGTTGTCAGACAACACGGAGCAACCGCTGATATATCACCTTATTGAATTGCGTGACCGCTTGTTGCGTGTTGTACTGGTGGTCGGCGTGGTATTTATTGCACTAGTACCGTTTTCGAATACCCTGTTTTCCGTGTTGTCAGGACCCTTGTTGGCGCACATGCCGGATGACAGCAGCATGATTGCCATTGAAGTGGCATCGCCCTTTCTTATACCGTTCAAGTTAACGTTATTTCTGGCATTGTTTATCTCGATACCCTACGTGCTCTATCAGCTTTGGTCATTTGTGGCGCCCGGCTTGTACAAGCACGAGCGGCGATTGGCTATACCGCTGCTGGTATCAAGCACGGCGCTGTTTTACGCAGGTGCGGCATTCGCCTATTTTGTTGTCTTTCCCCTGGTTTTTGCTTTTTTTACCGGGACTGCACCGGAAGGTGTCGCGGTGATGACGGATATCAGCCGCTACCTTGATTTTGTACTAACACTGTTTTTCGCCTTTGGTGCGGCATTCGAGGTTCCTGTTTTTACTGTACTACTGGTGTGGACAGGGATGGCGACACAGGAAGGTCTACGCGAAAAACGTCCCTACGTTATCGTCGGTGCCTTTGTAATCGGTATGCTGTTAACGCCACCGGATATCATCTCGCAGACACTGCTTGCGGTACCCGTTTGGCTGTTGTTTGAACTGGGGGTTTATTTCTCTGGCTGGTTTATAAAACAGCGAGAGGATGTGCCGGACAGCGGGGCTGATTCATCAGTCGCTCATTACAAACCCATGAGCGATACTGAGATGGAGGCAGAGCTGGATCGTGTGGATAACGAGGACAAAAATTAGTGTATTGTCGATCCGGCCTTGAGCCTGGCCGGTTGCTGCTGTTCTTCGCCTGTCCCAACATCAATGGGTTCATTATAAAGGGCTATCTCAATAGGCATTGGCTTTGCGATTATATAACCTTGTGCATAGTCCACTCCGACACTGCGTACGGCTTCAAGCGTAGCTTCGTCTTCAACAAATTCAGCGATGGTCTTGATATCCATGGTATGACCAATCTGGTTGATCGCCTGTACCATGGCATAGTCGATGTTATCTCTAACCATGTTTTTCACGAAGCAGCCGTCAAGTTTCAGGTAGTCAACGGCAAGGTTTTTCAGGTAGCCAAATGAACTTAAACCGACTCCAAAATCATCCAGTGCAAAACGGCATCCCATTTCACGCAGTGTAGAAATTAATTTTGACGCGTTACACAGGTTTGCAATAACAGCCGTCTCGGTAATTTCAAAGACCAGTATTTCTGGCGATACCCCGCTATTATTTATTTCATCGATTAGAAAATCCATAAACCGGATATCAGATAATGATTGTCCGGAGAGGTTAATGCAGCAGGAACTGACATGATCGGCAACCTTTTCCTTGTCCAGCATCAGCATGTTGAAGGTATTTGTTACCACCCAGCGATCTATTGCAGGCATCAACTGGTAGCGTTCTGCAGCGGGTATAAATGATCCCGGCCCAACAATTTTATTGTTCTCATCAAGCATGCGAATGAGGACTTCTCCATGGGTCAGGTTTTTCTCGTCTGCTGCACGGTTTAGTTTCGCAATTGGCTGAAAGAACAACCTGAATCGATTATGTTCAAGTACATCCTGTATGCGCTGTACCCATTGCATCTGACCATGTCGTTCGCTGACGGCTTCATCATCTGGTTGGTATACATGTACACGGTTTCGGCCCTGATCTTTGGCAATATAGCATGCAGAATCGGCCGCACTTAACAGGTCGGTGAGGGTGCCACTGTCCCGGGTGATTTGTACAAGCCCGATACTTGCGCCAATTCTGAATGATGTGTTGTCCCAGACAAAGCGGAAATCCTCGACAACTTTTCTGATTGCCTCGGCCGGCTCGCGTGCATTCTCCATCGAACAGCCTTCCAGGAGAATGCCAAATTCATCACCACCCAGCCGGGCAAGAGTATCCGCCTCGCGCAGTTCCATGCGCAGCTTGATGGTTAGTTGTTTCAGCAGTTCATCGCCGGCAAAATGACCGCTGGTATCATTGACGACTTTGAAATTGTCCAGGTCCACGTAGCAAATGGCATGTCGCACGTCTTCAGTACGTGCATTGTCGATAGCTTGCTTAACGCGAGTTTCGAATTCGCGCCGATTCAGTAATCCGGTCAGAGAGTCATGAGTTGCCTGGTATGACATCTTCTTGGCAAGACCGCGCAGTTCGGTCACATCATGGAAAACCAGCACGACACCGGTGATATCCGCATTCGAGTCACGAATGGGTGAGGCGTTCACTTCGACCGACAGTTTCTGGTTTCTGTAGCGGTGGATCAGTAACAGGTGACCTGCAAGCATGGTGCTTTTACCCTGCTCAAGACAAAGTGCGGCGGGATTGGGCGGGGGCTCAAGGGATTTTTCTTCAACAAGCCTGAAAACTTCGGTCATTGGTTTGCTGCGGGCATCCTGCAATTTCCAGCCGGTCGACTGTTCGGCAACAGTGTTCATGTACTCGATGTTGCCCTGCAGGTCGGTGGTGATCACGCCGTCGCCAATTGATCCGAGTGTAACCTGGGCGCGTTCTTTTTCCTGGTGCAGTGCTTCTTTCGCCTGTTTGAGGGCGGTGATATCGCGAATGGTTCCTTCTATGCCGATGGGGTCGCCATTTTCATCGTACTTGTAGTGTGAGTTTTCCGATATCCATACATGTGTGCCGTCCTTGTGTTGCAGGCATGTCTCGAAGTGCTGCAAACGGCCATAATTGACATCCAGTGAGTGTTTCAGGTCGTCGTGTTCAGTGATGCATACGTAAAATTCCTTGATATTATTATCGAGTAATTCATGCGACTCATAGCCCAGTAGGTGTTTGATAGAGGGCGTGGTCCACTGAATGTGGCCATTGATGTCAGTTTGGTAAATGATATCCTGCATGCTGTCAAAGATAGCGCTCATCCGTTGCTCGGATTTGCGTGTTCGCTCTTCAGCCTGCTGCCTTACATGCATTTGTTCCTGAAGCTTTAGATTCATTTCCTCGGCATGCTTCTTGGATTTTTCTGCAGATTCACGGGTGACAACAAGCTTCTTGATGAGATCGGTATTGTGTGAGCCAAGGCTGAAAGATTTAGCGAGAATATTGCGCATGGTGCGCGACGAGAACAGCATGACGGCTGTAAAGATAATTGCGACTGTTCCGATTGCCAGCGATAGCGTGGTGCCCTGATAAAAAAACCAGACGGTTGCGGGTGATAATGCCGGGATCACAAAAGCACTGATAGTCCTGGGCGATGATTGCATTGAGACAAAAGCAGTCAGGGACATCCCGGCCAGCACCACGAGAATGAATATCTGTTGTGTTAAATCTCCATATATTGAAGAGATAATACCGAGACTTCCCCAGCACATGCCTGAGACGGCGGCACCGGTGATGTACTGCTGTCCCCATATGTTGTAATCATTGACGTTCTCGCTGGTGGAATTACCTGATATGAACAGTGAGCGTACGCCGACACTGATAACGACTGCACTAGCCCATCCAATGAGGAGTGCGTGCGGCGCGCTGTCCCAGAATACTGATATAACAATGAAAGAAAACAGCAAGCTGATGGTTAGCTCTATCTGTACCTGTTGGTTCAGCATCTGGACCTGGTCGGCACGGAACTGCCAACGATTCATGGTCCGGCGTTCGCTAGTGGCGGGCTCAGTAACGGCTGACAACATTTGTTGCTCGGTTAGCTGACCAGGATACTCCCCGCCCTCGTAATCCTCATACATTGTGTTGCTCGCCCATCCATTTTCGCCTGAGTAGCTATGAAGGTTAATAAGCCAGATGACGAATTCGGTGGAATACGTCCATCTCTCAGACAGGATCGGGCAAATGGGTGCAAACTTTAGTCGCGATTAGCCTGAATCCATAAGTATTTCAGTGTATTACGTGGACACGAGGCGCTATGCGCCAGACAATCCTATTGAAAACATGTGGTTATGAAAAATACAGTGGCTACTGGCATCGCTGTGGAGAGAATGGCCCATTGCAGCGGTGACTATTGATTGTCACGTAATGATTAAAGTGACGAGTTAAATTTCAATTAGTCTTCAATTGGCTGGGGCTGGAGAAGAAGGTAGTCGGCAGATTTGGAGGCATTTCTCAGTTTTCAGTCAGATCCAACAACCCGACACTGTGTTTGATGAAGTTCTCGTTGATAGTAAGCATGAGTGTTACCTCTCGTGTGTTTTGACGGTTTGGTTCGCACCTCCATCAAAACCGGTAACCCTCTCTTTTTCAACTACTGAGCGTCAGATCTGGTCTGAACTAATACATTTCAGCCTTTTCGGTGCAGCAGGATGAGGGCGATATGCTCACATACATGCTTGTCATCGTCGCCGTTGTCGCTGCAGGTTACATGTTCTTCTACTGATAACCGCCGGTTGAAAGTGCGCCACTTTTTCGTGCGTACTCTTCTACATTCTATTCGTCCTGCGACAAGCCAAGTCTCCCCTTTTCACGCGGCATTGAAGGACTAAATAGTACGCTAAACATGGGAAGTCGCTACCTGGTTGCCGATACTCGTGGTCGTACGCCCAGAACATTTGGAATGGGCCAGGCTACCGAAATATCATCATTCTCACGGGATGATGTACCGTGGCTGCCGGATATTTCGAACTCCACCTCCCCGGCATGTATATAGAGTTGGGCCTGTGGTCCACCTTCCAGGTGCTGGGCGGCTACCAGATCGATGTCGAGGCGTAATAGTTCGTTGTTCAAATCATGCATCGTGTAGGGGGAACGGCAAAAGATAAACAGAATCCGGCCAGACTCGTCCTCTCCCAGGGCCGCCTCGCTCCACATCTTCTGCTGTTGACTCCAGCGGTTTTGTCCCGGCCGTTTGATCAGCCTGAGGTTCTGTACCAGCGATGCATAATCCTGAAGAATTGTTTCCATACTGACACCCGGACTGTCCAGGTCAAAGATACGAAAATGTGGCAACCCGTCCCGGCGTCGATCGAAAGCCGCAACAGACTTGTAGGCATTAACATTATCGTTGTTCAGATGCTCCCGTAAGCGGAGATAGCCGACATGTGTCCTGTAATCTGTTCCGTACATCCCGGCATTGATGGCAGCCGTGAGATGATGTGCCTTGCTCCACTGCCTGGCTGTCAGTGCGCTCGATTCGCTGTCAAGGCTTAGTCCAACGAACTCCAGTGACCAGAGATCCGGGTCGATGCGCAGGATGGTGATACGTGAGTCACCCGCACTGCTGGGCCGGCTTGCCGAGAACGTTCCAAGATCCATCCCGGGTGCGAGTGATTGCCACGGACCATGGGTAATGCCCGGGGATGTGAGCAGCAGGAAAACGAAAAATATGATGGCTCGCATGCCTGTGATTCCGCCTTTCTGAATTGATATGTGTTAGATCACTGATAGTGAGGATTGACTGAAATTATCTCATGTATCCGAATCGACGAGGAGCTTTTCAATACATAGGCCGGAATGCGACCTGCAGACTGTAGTTTAATGGATCAATTCATATTCGCGGTGTGGCGAATACCGGCAATATTGTGCCTAATGTATCTCTACGCTCTGCAGGTCACATGGCGAATGCCGTGCGATGTTTATTTCTGCCAGCACAGGTACAAATGCGTCTGTAATCTCTTCCCTGCTGCGTATCAAACATTCTGCAAGGCGCCAGTCCACATCCATGCCAATACGGCCAATTTGTTCCGGGCGACTGGCTGGGTCCGGGACATAATCCGGTGACTGCGGTGTGTCCAGCAGTAATAGCAAGGCGACGTTCATTTCCGGAGGTATTTCGACTTCACCACTATTTGTCGTGATGCTTAGACCCGATGTCCCCAGAGCCAGCATACAAAGTTCCAGGGTCTTCCCGATTGTCTGACCCATTCCACCGACGCCATTGAGCATGTCAATCTGGTTTTCATGCACCAGACGCCTCACCTCTGGTCCAAAGTGCTGCTGAATCAAACCCAGGTAGGTGTGAAGCTGATACGCCCGGATTCCGTCATTGACTACTGCCCGGTAGGATTCCTCCAGTACGCGGTTACCAGTGCAATAACGATCAAAGGGGTCGGTTCGACTCGTCAAATGACCAATGGGTAGCATTGCCAGGATGTAGGATTCTATTTTCAATGATGTGCTTCGCTGTCCGGGAGATAAGATGCAATCAGTAAACATACCCATCACATGGGCTTCGCATGTTGCTTCTGATGCTGACAAGATACTGCATGGGAGTTACTATCAACTTGACTAAACAGGTCAACCACCTATGCAAACATGCCAGAAGTAACAGATGGACGTTTCTATCGCCGATGCCACTAGCCTCAGTGCTACAGCGGGCCTGGTCGATAAGGCTCTGCGCACCTATGGCTGTGATCCAGAGCCTTTATTCACAGAAGCGGGGATTGACCGCAATGTATACCTTGACCCCAATACACGAATCCCGACCACTAAACTTCAGACCCTGGTAAAGCTCTCCCTTGAGGCAACGGGAGATGCCGGTTTCGGGCTGACGGCAGCGGAGCAGTTTCAGCCAGCGGCCCTGCAAGGGTTAGGGTTTGCGTGGCTGGCTAGTGACACACTCCATGATGCCCTCAATCGGCTTGTCCGTTATTTCCGATTCATTAATCCTTTCTTCAAGGCCAGTGTGGATGAAAGTGAAAACACACTGGACTTGGTTCTTATGGGACCAGAAAACTGGCCTAACTTTGTCTACGAGCAGGTAGATACAGGCATGGGGGTCTTCCTGCGAATGTGTCAAATCACGGCAGGCGAACACATCGTACCTGTACGTGTAGTTATGCAGAGGCCCGCTCCTCTCTGCCCGGATCGTTTTAGTGCATTCTTTGAGGCACCTGTTGAATATGGTGCAGCCGAAAATCGGCTATGTTTTGACCTTGATCTGGCCAACCAGCATTTATCAACCAGCAACCCGGAACTGGCGCGTATCAACGACCAGGCTGTCATTGATTATCTGGCCCGATTTGACCGATCCAACATCACTATGCAGGTCCGTTCTCGAATCATTGAGCAGCTCCCCAGTGGAGCAGCCAGGCAGGAATCCATCGCAGAAGCATTACACCTAAGCCTCAGAAGCCTGCAGCGCAAGCTGAAGGATGAGGAGATCACTTTCAAGGAATTACTGGAAGACACTCGCCGCGACTTGGCACTGCAATACATCCGCGAATCACGTCGCTCACTTGGTGAGATATCATATTTGTTGGGATTTTCCGAACACAGCAGCTTCACCCGAGCATTCCGCAGGTGGACAGGCCATTCCCCCGCAGAGTTTCGAGAGACGATTTAATTATTCTGTTAACCCGGACGTCGGTTGAGTCGGCCCGATCGTGCATTTGTGCGGGCTCCGTTCGGTCCCCTGGTCGCGCACCAAAATCCCTCGAGCTCAATGCCATAACACCATGATTTCCAGGAGAGGTGGTGGTCCCGCCAGGACCTGAACCTGCGGTCAAGAGCTAACAGACTTTGCGATAAATGATTGCCTGAGTGTTGGCCTCATGTATTTTGTTCATGGGCACAATATGAGCATGGATACCTGAGACCCACTCGCGCGCAATACAGGGCTACAGCTGACTGAAGTGCTGCTCTTCTTCAGGGTTTAACCCTGATTCGACGACCGTGGGCCTACTCTCCAGGGGGATGAGTGCAGCAGCGGCCGTTTCTTCAGCGACTGGGGCAATCACCATGCCGAGCTCGCCATTAACGGACAGTACCTGGAGGCACCGCCAGCTTACGGGGCACGGTCCGCCGAAGAGTGTCAGCCCGGGAGGTGCCTCGGGGGCCAGTACCAGTAACTCTGTTGGTGGGTGGTAATCCTGCAGGAACATTGCTGCCACTTCACTGCCCAGTTGATCCAGCCTGACGAGACCGGTGAGCAATGCCCGTTGCGGATCGACCGCATCGAAACTGATTAACACCGGCCCATCATGCGTATCTGCTGTCGCAAGGCAGCAGCCATCTATTTGCGGCATGTTCTCGACGAGCCGGGCTCCTTCACCAAGCAATGTACTCAGATTGTCGACCACCAGGCTCCGCAGGTCAGATGAGTCGATTTCAGAGACAGCGTGAATCTGCAATGTCATGTGTGAGTAACCTCCAGTTGGTTATGTATAGAATGAGTTCCCCAAAGCCGGTGAACCTCTCCGGCCAGACGTGCCAGATCGGCACTAAAATCCGGCCCGGGAGCCGACAAATGCCCCAGTTCATGAAGATGGATGCCAAGAAATTTCCTGGCGCCCGTTGCCAATCGTTGCTGACAGCGGAGCGCGATATCCCCGTCGCGTGCGCCACTGAACAAAACCCCAACCCGATGTGACGGGGTAGCGGAAAGATTTTTTATACAGGTATACGCCAGCCGGACACCCTCGAGATTTGCTGTCGCAAAGACCAGAATGAGGCCCTGGTCGACATCCGTTGCTCCATGCTCCAGTGGGATGGCCTTGAGTTGCCAGTCGGGGTGCTTCGCAACGGCGGAGGCTTGTGTATTTAGTTGCCGGGTTAGTGCATCCACCAGGTAGTGCGGTTGCAGGGCATTGGTGGGATGCTCTGCCGCGACTGCCATGTGTACCGGCAGGGTATGAATGACCGCTTGCTCCCCGGTGTTGCGAACTGCCGGGCATTCATCGATAAAGTGATGCTGGATACTGGCCAGACGCTCAGTATGCAACCGTGCTGGCCGCCAAGCTGGATTGTGCATAACTCCCCCCCTCCGTCAAACGTTTAACAGCGAGTTATATCCCCCCATATCATTGGGTGCAGCATTCGGATTGGCCGGGTCCTGTTGCCAGACACCGTCGATGATCAGACGATATTCATACCCCCCGGGACTCACTCGCAGGATCTTCTGCAGCGATCCATCCTGAATTTCAGTTTCCACGTCCTTGTCAGGAATCCAGTTATTGAACTCTCCGGCAATCTGCACACGTTTAAACTTTGTGTTGTCGAAGCGGAACACCACTTCTTTCAGGTTGCAGGTTTCCTCAACCGTACTGGCGGGAGGCGGATTATTGGGTTGCATCTCGATGGCTTGTGCCTTTTCGCTGCGCACGCGCTGCAGTAAGGTACCGAGCAGTTCCTCCGCCAGGTTGCGGAAATCTCCGGTTACCGGGGCACGTGGTGCATGATCGGTCAATGGAAGCCCGTGACAGGCCGCTTCACGCACGCGTACAGAATTGCGGATCCGGGTAGTGCACAGATCGATCGGCAGCTGTGACTCCAGCATCTCGAGCATGTTGCGAGCGATGCGAGTCCTGATATCGAACATGTTGGCAAGCACGGTGACGGATGGCTGGACGTCGTACTGGTCTGCAAGCAAGTGGATGGTCTCACGCAATCG
>Ga0316191_10000818_pt1 | contig 20880 bp, 10 predicted proteins | sample Eddworburr2cm_MG_FD_204928 | JGI IMG/M metagenome (GOLD analysis project Ga0316191, IMG submission 204928) | Coastal sediment microbial communities from Maine, United States - Eddy worm burrow 2 cm | ecosystem: Environmental > Aquatic > Marine > Coastal > Sediment | place: USA: Maine... | reverse complement strand
ATGTAAAACCTGTTCTCAACAAAAGACTTAAATCATGACACAGATAAAAAATACCATCGTTCTATTGCTGGCACTGCTGCTGATCGCATCACCGATCCATGCACAGGACAATCGGACCCTGGAAACCAAAGTGGCCGACCTGCTGGTGCAGATACCTGCAGAAAATGAACAGGATTTAAATGAACTGATGGACTTGATGCTCCACCTGGAGGACTCAGGTCTTCAGCTTATCCTGGACCAGGTGATTCCTCCCGGAACCGGAGACGATATACATGCCAGGATGGCCGTTGAAAGCCTCTCACGTTATGTGAGTCAGCCCGACAAGCAGCAGGCAAGAAGCAGCTGGGAAAGTATCATCCTGAAATCCATTGAGCTTAAAGGTGATCCCTTTGTAAAAAGTTTCCTGATGGCCCAGCTTTACTACATTGGCAGTGAAGCATGCGTGGAGGTCCTGAGCAAATATCTCGGCGATCCTCAACTGCATGATCCTGCTATCCGGGTCCTCCGGGATGCCATTCCCGGAAAAGCGGCTGATGTTTTTGCCAGACATCTGGAAAACAGTGAGGGAGAGGTCACCATTGCCCTGGTAAACGGCATTAAAGAGACGGGAAGCAGCGATCATGCAGCTTCCGTTGCCCGCCTGGCAGGAAGCGATTCTCCTGAGCTGCAACGGAGTGTGCTGGCCTGCCTGGCAGTGCTTGGTCACCCCGATTCCTACAAACTATTGAGTGCAGCTGCATCAGCAGCCGGGTATATGCCGGAACCCACCAATGCTACCGGTAGTCTGCTCGCTTATGCCCGAACAATGACGGGACAGAAAAACAAGGATCTCAGTCTGAAAATCTGCAATACGGTACAAAAGAAATGCAAAACTGCCGAACAAGTACACTATAAGAGTAATGCGCTGAGTACCGGGGCCGGAAACTACAGCATCGAAGAGGCAGTACCGTACCTGGCGAAGGCCTTGCTGAGCGAAAACCAGATTTACCGCATGGCTGCCATTAACTATGCTGCAGCTCACAACTCCCCGGTAGAGCCCTGGTATCCCTTCCTGGAGAGTGCCAAAAGCAATGAAGTGAAGATTGAGATTCTCTACCTTTTTGGGCAGCTCAAACGAAAGCGCACCGCCAACCTGGTGACATCTTATATGAAAGACCCGGATCCCATGGTGAGAGTCCAGGCTTTGAAGTCCATTGCTTTGATTCGCAAAAATGAGGCAGTCCCCCACCTTGTCAAGCATCTGATTGACTATCCCTCAGCTCCGGATACCGATGCATGCAAGGCTGCGCTCCTTCAGGGAGTACAAAAAGAACTTGTCCCCATGCTCACCAGCCAGATGCAAAATGCCCCCGATGGGGCCAAAGTTGTGCTGATTGAGGTGATCGCAGCCAAGGGATTGGCTTCTACCTTCCAGGTCATATATGACCAGACCAGCGCCTCAGGTGAAGTAAAATCGACCGCACTGGCAAACCTGTATAAAGTCTCTTCCCATGAACACCTGGAGGTGCTTATGCAGCTATTTGACCAGGTGGAGGATGAAGATGAGCAAATGCAAGTTGAGCAAGCTCTGGTTGAGTCAGTCAACAGCAGTCCGGACAAAGCTTCTTCGACCAATGCCCTGCTTTTGCATGCTTCGGAGAGTACAACTACCGGTAAATACATTGGAGTTCTTGCTACCATAGGTGGGAAAGAAGCCCTGGATGCCGTTTATAAGCAATACCTGAGTGGTGATGAGTCCACCAAACAACGGGCCATGGACGGATTATTAAAGTCCGAGGATATATTTGCAGTCAATGCCATGTATGAGATCTGTGTGAATCACCCGGAAAGGACCATTCAGGCCACAGCCTTTGGAAACTATGTTAGGGTGGTCAGCCGATCCACCTTGCCCGATGATCAGAAGCTGCTCTTACTGAGAAAAATCGAAGCGCATGCTGTGAGCCAGAGAAATACCATTTCACTGATCCGGGCCATGGGCGGAGTAAAAACATTCCTCAGTTTTGTCACCTTAAGCACTTATCTGGAAAATGAAGACCTGAAAGTCCAGGCTGCCAATGCTCTGGTCCGCGTGGTTCTGCCCAGCGGTGGACAGGAGAATGGTCTGACTGGAAGACTGGTCCGGGAAAAGCTTATGCTGGCCAAGGAGATCGTCTCCGGTCCGGACAGCGAATACCTTCAGATCGATATTGAAAATTACATGGATGGAATGTCTGATGCGGTGGGCTTTGAGTCCATATTTAACGGGAAGGATCTCAGCGGCTGGCAGGGACTGGCCATTGATCCCAAACAGAAGGAGAGCTTATCGCCCGAAGAATTACAGATCCTGCAGGATACGGCCGATGCAAAAGTGAGCAAAAACTGGAGCGTAAAAGATAAGAGCATAGTATTCAACGGAGATGGCTCCAACCTTTGCAGTATCAAGGAGTACGGAGACTTTGAAATGGTAGTGGACTGGAGGATCACCAGGAAAGGGGATTCGGGAATCTATCTTCGCGGATCACCTCAGATTCAGATCTGGGATACCGCCAGGGTGGACGCAGGAGCCCAGGTGGGATCGGGCGGATTGTATAACAACCAGGTCCATGAAAGCAAGCCCCTTGTGGTGGCTGACAATCCTGTGGGGGACTGGAACACCTTCCACATTACCATGATAGGTGAAAAAGTCACTGTCTACCTCAACGGACAGCTGGTGGTAGACAATGTGGTAATGGAGAATTACTGGGATAGGGCTTTCCCAATCTATCCCACTGGTTCCATTGAACTGCAGGCACATGGCACGGACCTGGCTTTCCGGGATATCTATGTAAGGGAGCTGGAGGCCAGCAATGTGCTTAGCGGGGAGGAAGCCTCAGAAGGTTTTGTGAGGCTTTTCAACGGGACCGATCTGACAAACTGGACCGGCGAGAACCATAGTTATGCGGTGGAAGATGGCACCATAGTGATCCGCCCCACCCAGGGAGGAGGCAATCTCTATACAGAAAAAGAGTATTCCGATTTCATCTTCCGTTTCGAGTTTAAGCTTACCCCGGGTGCCAATAACGGACTGGGAATCAGGGCTCCCTTGACAGGGAATGCTGCCTACCTGGGCTACGAACTTCAGATCCTGGACAACGACGCTCCGGTGTATGCCAAGCTGGAACCTTACCAGTACCATGGCTCTGTCTATGGAATTATCCCGGCCAAGCGGGGCTTTCAAAAGCCGGTGGGAGAATGGAACAGCCAGGAGGTATGGATCAAGGGCGATCTTATCCGTATCACCCTCAATGGCACGGTCATTCTGGAAGGGGATCTGAAAGAGGCTTCCAAAGATGGCACTATGGATGGTCTGGAACATCCAGGTCTGGAACGTTCCGCGGGCCATATTGGCTTCCTGGGACACGGTTCCCTGCTCTGGTTCCGGAATATCCGGATCAAAGAGTTATAGATTACTCAGCTTAAGGTGCTGACTTATTTCAAGGTAAGCACCACAATGGTATCGATGGGTTTTAACTTTTCCTTTGGAATGGTTAAGCTGATGCCTTCTTTGCTGCGTTTCACTTCTGCTCTGGAACCATCGTCAAAGTAGGTCGCAGAACGTACACCTTCGGGATCTATTCCGGAGATTTCGAGGGACCTTCCCTTATATTCCAATACATGAATATAAACCACATTGTCCTTGCTGGTGGTGGCACCCCACTCCTGGGGCTTCACCGGTCCTCCTCTGGTCCCGTAGATGGCATCGCCGTAAACCTCCAGCCACTGGCCAATGGCCATCAGGGTATCCACGTTCTCGGGCTGGATCTTACCATTGGACATGGGACCTGTATTCAGGAGAAAATTGGCTCCGTAACCGGCAGCCCTCACCATGGTCTTGACCAGTCGGTCCACCGACTTATAGTTCTGGTCGATGATGTTGAATCCCCAGGATCCATTCATGGTCTCACACATCTCCAGGGGAACCTGGTCGGAGATCCCGGTATTGTTAAATCCCATGGAATTTTCTCCCGGCAGGTCCCTTTCGAACATCATGAAATCCTCGCCCGGGAAAGGCATCTTGTGATGGTTGCTCCCAATCAGGGCCCCAGGCTGAAGCTTGTGAATCAGGGCATAAGTTTCGTCCAGTCTCCAGTCGGCATCGGGCTTGTCCCACATGCCGTCGAACCAGATCCCCCCGATTTCTCCATACTGGGTAAGCAATTCGGAAAGCTGGGTATTCATGTAATCGATGTACTTATTGAAATCGCCAGACTGTGAGCGGCCTTCAATCTTTTGACCGGTACGCCCATGGGGAAAATAGTCAGGATGGTGCCAGTCGAGCTGAGAGTGGTAGAAGAAGAGCTTGATCCCCTGCTTGTCGCACTCCTTTTTGAGCATCCCCAGGATATCCTTGCCATAAGGGGTGGCATCCACCACGTTGTAGTCACTCACCTTGGAATCGTACATGGCAAATCCATCGTGATGCTTGGAGGTGATGGTGATGTATTTCATCCCCGCCTTCTTCACCATGGAAACCCATTCGGCCGGATCGAACTGGGTGGGATTGAAGGCAGCCGGCAGCTTTTCGTACTGCCCCACCGGAATGTTCTTTCGCTCCATGATCCATTCTGCAATGCCCTCATCGCCACCTCCTCCCATGATGGAATAAACGCCCCAATGTACAAAGAGGCCATACTTATTGTCCAGGAACCATTCTCTGTTATCCAGGTTTTCCTGGGTGGGTACATAGCCTTCCTGGGCCTTCAAACCAATGGAAGTAAGAACAGAAATAACAAAAACTAGAGATAAGAGTTGTTGGCCTTTCATGGTAGTTGTTTTATGTAAGTTACTTAATATTAGTTGCTTTGGAGTCGATCAATCCTTCTTATAATACCTCACGTAGTCGATCTCGTACTGCAAGGGCAGTTTACTGGTGTCGACCCCTTCATTTCCACCCCAGCTTCCTCCGTATGCAAAATTGATCAGCAGGTAATGAGGCTTATCGAAGGGCCAGGTATCGTGATCCCCTGCCATGTCATTCTCGAAGGAGAAGTAGAGTGAATCGTCCATGAAGAAGTCCATGTGGTCCTCAAACCACTCCACCGCATAGATATGAAAAGCGGCCCAGGGATCCTTCACTTCGATCTTATTGCCCTTATTGGTCCCGATGGTATGGTTGTAGGCCTCGGTATGGATGTTGGCATGGATACGGTCCGGGTCATAGCCCACATGCTCCATGATATCGATTTCTCCGCAGGCGGGCCATCCCAGCTCGCTTCGCATGCATCCAAGCATCCAGATGGCTGGCCAGGTACCCAGAGCTGAAGGAATCCTGGCACGTACCTCAATGCGTCCATACAGAAAATCCTGTTTCCCCAAAGTATTGATGGAGGCTGAAGTGATGGAGTCCTCTCCTTCTTCCAAAAGGGCAGAGATGATACAGAGTCCATCCTCTACCCTTACGTTTTTCAGATCACTGCTATAGTACTGTAACTCATTGTTCCTTTCATAGCCGGTTTCATATCCCCAGGACTCTGCTGCAGGCGGTCCGGAGTAATCAAACTCGTCCGACCAGACAAGTTCCCATTGATCCTTCGAATCGCAGGCAGAAAGCAGTATAAGGACCAGGGAAAATATAGTGATTCTGGAAAGGTATATCATGATATTGGTTTTAGGTGTTCTATGAGCTCCCGACTACAAAATAATGAAACTCTTTCTGGATCGCAGAATCCGTCAGTAGTTTTTGAGAGTTTTTTTAAGCTTTATCAGCGAAATATTTATGTATTAACTCAATTAATTCGGCTTTGTCAATAGGTTTTGAAATATAATCGTCGCATCCCGATTCAATGGCCTCTTCTCGGTCTCCGACCAGGGCAAAAGCAGTCTGTGCTATTATAACAACCTCTTTATTAAATTGTCGGATTTGACGTGATGCCTCGTATCCGTTCAATACAGGCATTCGAAGGTCCATAAGAATCAAATCAATGTCGGGATTATTTTTGCATGCCTCAATGGCTTCAACTCCTGTTTTTGCATGTAAAAGTTCCTTACTGATTTTTTTAAGTCCGTTTGCAAGCAGGAAATAGGATACTTCATCGTCTTCAACAATGAGTATTTTCAGGTTTTTTATCTGAACATCCTTATGTTCTGTATGAACAAGATCTGCTTTTTCTCTTTTCTTCTCCGATGGAGCTTTGTAAGGAACGGTAAAATAGAATACAGAGCCTTGCCCTTCTTCGCTTTCCACCCATATTTTCCCACCAAGCATTTCTACATAAGAATTACATATGGATAAGCCCAGGCCAGTGCCATCATACCCTCGGCTAATTGATTCGCTACCCTGTCTGAATCTCTCAAAAATTATTTCCGTCTGACTCTGTGGAATGCCTGTCCCGGTATCTTTTACGAAAAACTCAAGGTAAGCCTCCTTGAGCTTATAACCGAATTTAATTGAACCGTCAGAAGTGAACCTAATGGCATTATTAATGAGATTAGTCAGTATTCCATATACCTTTTCATGATCTGTTTTTATGACGGCATCTTTTGATGGCAAACCGTTTTTAAATGAGAACTTCAATCCTTTGTTCTCAGCTTCACGTTTAAAGAACCTGTGAACGAATTCCATCCTTTCATTTAAGTTCGCTTCGCTAAAATTAAGGTCTATAAGTCCGGATTCAATTTTCGAAACATCCACAATGCTATTGATAGTATTAAGCATACGTTTGCCACTGACCTGGATGGTTTGCACATAATGTTGCAGTTTATTACTGGTTAAGGCCGGTTCTTGCAGAAGTGCAGCAAAGCCAAGAATGCCATTCATGGGAGTACGTATTTCGTGGCTCATATTCGCCAGAAAAGCTGTCTTTAGGCGGTCGCTTTCTTCGGCTCTTTCCTTTGCGTAGACAAGTTCTTCTTCTATTTGCTTGCGCTTGCTAATGTCCTTTTGGATAGCGACAAAACCAATAATCTCACCCGCTTCATTCATGATCGCATTTGACGAAGCCTCAATGTGAATGCTTCTTCCATCTTTGGTTTTATTGATCAATTCCCATTTGACTTCCCGAATATTTAGCAAATCCTGCCAGAAAGATTCGTATAAGGCCTCATCCATCTGACCGCTTTTAAGGATGCGAGGGGTGACTTTACCTATTACCTCATCTGCCTGATGACCGTATACCTCTGTGAATGATGGATTTACATAAGTAAATACACCTTCTATATCAGTCACGAACACAACTTCGCTTGTTGCTTCAACCGCACGAATCAGTTTCCTTATTTCGTATTCAAATAGCTTGCGTTCCGTTATATCCTGTATGGTTCCAATCAATGAGAGAAGATTACCTTTATCATCAAAGCTTAAGGTTCCAAGTCCCAACACCCATCTGACCTGGCCGTCATTTTTACGGATTATCCTGTATTCTTTGTTAAAGGGTTTGCGCTTTGCTATTACCTCTTCCTCCAGGTAGCTGTTCATCATTTCCCTGTCGTCGGGATGCACTATATCAATCCAACCCGGAACGCTTCTGTCGAAATCCTTGTCAATACCAAAAATCTTATCCAGAACTTCGGAGGATTCCCACTTTTCAAGAGGGAAATCAGTTTTATAGGATCCAATAAATGCAGCTTTCTGCGATTCCTTGAAGAAAAACTCACTTTCCTTCAAGGCCTCCTCTACTTTCTTGCGCTCAGTAATGTCGGTATCTGCGCCCCGATAACCTAGAAGTACTCCATTTTTATCGAGAATAGGGTTACCAGAGGTGGAAAGCCATACCAGTGATCCATCCTTGCGTACATTCTGGTTTAGCAGTTCCTTTATGGATTGTTTTGAAGCAAATAACTTCAGCGCATTAATTTTTGTTTCTTCCGAATTTTCAGAATTAAATAGTTCGTAAAAATGTATTTTTCCAACTAATTCCTCAGGAGTATAGCCGAGGATTTTTTCAACCACAGGACTTGCATAGGTATATAGTCCCCTGGCATCCACCTCCCAAATCCATACGCCAGTACTATCTGCCACTTGCTTAAATCTGTCCTCACTTGCACTCAGTTCTTCTTCTGCCAGTTTGCGCTGGGTAAGGTCCTTCTCATATGATGCTTTTAAGGTCTTATACTCATGCAATAATTCCTGGTACTCTCGTATAAGTTCCTTTTTTGATTTTTCGTGATAATTCATGTATGAATGAATTTTTACATAATTATCGGATCATCTAATGTAAGTTAAGTAATTTTGATTTACGAGCCTTTCTATCAATCAATCCTATCTATTATGGTCAAAATATGGATATCTGGCAGCTAGCTATTATATTTATGTACTGACCTTCATCCACATCCTATAAGCGCACCATGACCATGATAACCGGAAAAAACTGCCTGAGAATCCTGTTTCTCACCACTATTTTGCTAAGCACACACTGCCTGGAAGGACAGGTGAAGATTTGGGAAGAGATGCTCACCCTGCCCACATACCAGCCCAAAGCGGCCGATAAGAATCCTATGTTTTATGTTCCCGATGCCTACCAGGGGGCCAAAAGGGTTCTCTATCCCTATCCCCTCATGGACAATCTCTCTTCAGAAAAAGCGGACCAGGAACACAGGGCGGTGTATCTGGAGAACGAGTACATCAAGCTTTGCCTTCTGCCCGATATAGGAGGCCGTCTTTTTTATGCCACCGACAAGACCAATGATTATGAGATCTTCTACCGGCAGCATGTAATCAAGCCCGCCAACATCGGGATGCTGGGGGCCTGGATTTCCGGGGGAATTGAATGGTGTGTTTTCCATCATCACAGGGCATCCACCCACCTGCCGGTGGAGTACCGGCTTGTGGAGAACGACGATGGCAGTAAAACCCTCTGGTTTGGTGAGATTGAACCCAGACACCGCATGAAATGGAGCATCGGACTCACCCTCCATCCAGGTAAAAGTTATATAGAAACGGATGTGAGAATGTATAACCGTACCGAGCATACCCACTCCATCCTCTACTGGGCCAATGTGGCCACCCATGTGAATGAGGAATACCAGGCAATCTTTCCTCCCAGTGTGCAGCAGGGGGTGTATCATGCCAAGAACAGTTTTATTCACTGGCCCATCTCCGACGAGATATACAACGGCAAAGACTACACAGGTGGGATCGATGTGAGCTGGTGGAAGAACCATCCCGATCCCATTTCCATTTTTGCCTATGACCTGCAGGAAGATTTTATGGGAGGATATGACCACGCCAAAGATGCAGGTACGGTACATGTAGGAAACCACCATGTGGTCAAAGGAGCCAAGCTCTGGGAATGGGGTCCGGGAGAATACGGACACATGTGGGATTGCGAGATTCTGACCGATTCGGACGGACCCTATGCCGAACTGATGGTGGGAGGATTTTCGGACAATCAGCCCGATTACAGCTGGATCAGACCCGGTGAAATGAAACATCTGAAACAATATTGGTACCCGGTTCGGAACCTGGGTGGTTTTAAGAATGCCAATCTGGATGCGGCAGTGAATATCGAGTTAATTGACGATAGGACAATTAGGATCGGCGCCAATACCACCAGTACTCAGACAGGATGCAGGATAGTTCTGCTGAAGGATGAAATCAAGCTCTACAATGCACAGATCAATCTGGGTCCGGACAAGCCTTTCCAAACTGAAATAGAAGTGGAAAAAGGCACAAAGCTCACCCAGCTAAGGCTGCGATTACTGGACGGCGAAAACAGGGAGCTAATATCCTACCAGGAGAAGGAACAGGAGTATGTGACTGAACTCCCCGAAGAGGTCTCTCCTCCACAGATACCTGCAGAAATAGAGCAGATTGAGGAGCTGGTACTGACCGGGCAGCGGATTATGCAGTTCCATAACCCGGGATACAATCCGGAGGACTATTTTCTGGAAGCTATACAAAGGGATCCCTTGAATTCACTGGCCAATCTGCATATGGGAAACCTGGCTGCCAAAGCCGGCTTATATGAGGAAGCGGCTGGACTTTACCGTAAGAGCATCCGGCGTATCACTGCCGATTATACCCGGCCGCGGGATGGTGAGGCCTTGTATCGTCTGGGGGTGGTGCTGAAAAAGCAAAAGAAGTTTGACAGTGCTGTGGATACCCTATACCGCGCCAGCTGGGACCAGGCCTGGTATTCATCAGCTCATTTCGAACTGGCAGGGATCTTCGTGCATAGGGGCTTATATATGGAGGCCCTGGATCATCTGAACCGATCCCTGTCCATGAACTCCCTTCATCCGGAAGCTCATGCCCTGAAATCGGCCGTGTTGCGTCAGCTTGGCGACAAGCAAAATGCAGGGATGAGTGCCCGACGGGCCAGAATGCTTGATCCCCTTGATCATATGGCCGCCTTTGAACTTATGAAAGAAGGCTCGCTTTCCCAACCTGAATTCATGACCCTGCTCAATCAAAATAAGGAGAATTACCTGGAGCTAGCCTCGGACTATTTCAATAATGGGCTGTATAAGGAGGCCTTAGAAGTGGTGGATCTGGCCCTTAACAGTGATCATCCCACACTCCGCTCCTATCCCATCATACACTACTATGCAGGATGGTTAAATGAGAGGCTGGGGGATCTTAATCTTGCCACCAGCTACTATGCTTCGGCTGCAGCAGCCCCCACCGACTATGCTTTTCCTTTCAGGTTTGAGACCATTGAGATTCTTAAAGCTGCCCTTCAAATCAACCCTGATGACGCCCGGGCCTGGTACTATATGGGAAATATCCTTTACGATCACCAGCCGGACATAGCCATTTCCTGCTGGGAGCAGGCGGTCGGTCTGGATCAGAACCTGGCCATAGCCTACAGGAACCTGGGCTGGGCTTATTACCGGTGGAAGGAAGACATTCCCGCTGCTATTGCATACTATGAGAAAGCCATGGCGGTCCAATTGAACGATCCAAGGTACTACTACGAGCTGGATGTACTTTATGAAATGAATAACGAAGCCCTGGAAAAAAGACTTGAGCTATTCTCCTCCAATCCTACGGTGGTTAAACAACGGAACGACTCCTACCTAAGGGAGATCGAAGTGCTGCTTCTGAATGGCAGCTATGACAGTGCCCTCTCCCGACTTACAGATCATACCTTCCTCCGGCAGGAAGGGGTGGTCAAACTGCATGATTTCTTTGTGGATGCCCACCTGCTGAAAGGCCGTGAATTTCTTCGGTCGGGTCAGGCCGATAAGGCACTGGAACACTTTCTTCTGGCTGACAGCTATCCTGATAACCAGAAGATAGGACGGATTTCCAACTATAGCAAAGAGGCCCAGATCTATTATTTCACAGGTCTGGCCTACCAGGAAATGAAACAGCGCAGTGAAGCCAAAACTTACTTTAAGAAAGCCCTGGAAATTCCGGTTGATCGCTCAGAATACCTGTACTACAGGGCTCTGGCTCAGAAAGAACTTGGCCTGCCCGATGAAGCCGGACTGAGCTCTGAAAGCTTGCTGAAATTGGGAGAGGAGGCTCTGGAAAAAGCAGACGATACCGACTTTTTTGCCAAATTTGGAGAAGGTGCCGGCAGGGATCAGAGAAAGGCTGCGGCCTACTATCTGATGGCCCTGGGATATCAATCCTCCGGGGAAGGTGATAAGGCCCAAACAGCGCTAGAAGATGCCCTGGAACTGCATAACAGCATTCTCTGGGCCCAGGTATACAAGTAATTAAGCTACTTCAACGAGTCTTAATATTGACCATATGACACGTAATTTTATCATCTTCTTATTTGCTGCTATCCTGAGTATGCCTGCCTACAGCCAGGAAGTAGCTCATAAGGGACCGGCCACGAACCTTTCCAAAGGCAAACTCCAGGTCAGTGAGAATGGCCGTTTCCTGCAACATGCCAATGGCGATCCCTTCTTCTACCTTGGGGAGACTGCCTGGGAGTTGTTTCATCGCTTATCATATGAGGAAGCGGAATTATTCCTGGAGAACCGGAGGGAAAAAGGAATTACTGTGATACAGGCTGTGATCCTGGCCGAGGAGAACGGTTTGGTCGCTCCTTCGGTAAATGGAGAAGTCCCCCTGGTGGACCTGGATCCGAGCAAGCCCAATGAACAATATTTTCTGTTTGTGGACTCTGTAGTTGAATTGGCTGCCTCCAAAGGTCTTTACATGGGGCTGCTGCCCACCTGGGGTGATAAAGTGGATAAGCAATGGGGACAGGGTCCCGTAGTTTTTAACCGGGAGAATGCCTATAGCTATGGCGCCTTCCTTGGCTCCAGGTACAGTGACCATCCCAACATCATCTGGATCAATGGTGGAGATCGCGTATGTGTGGGGAACGAAAATGTGTGGAATGCTCTGGCCGAAGGAATCCGATCTGCCGATACCAATCATCTGATGACTTATCATCCCATGGGTCCCAGGTCCTCCTCAGAATGCTTCCACCAGGCAGAATGGCTGGATTTCAATATGCACCAGAGCGGACACAGCGACCGTTACATTCCTAACTACCGGAAAATTATGGCCGATTATGCCCTCTTTCCTCCCAAGCCCTGCATGGACGCCGAACCCATCTATGAATCGCATCCCTTTGGCTGGAATCCGAAAAATGGGATCGCCGGTGAAGATGAAGTACGACGGGCAGCTTACTGGTCTCTCTTCTCCGGGGCACACGGCCATACCTATGGCAATCATTGCATCTGGCAATTCTACTCTGAAAAAGTGAAAGCAGTGAATTATCCGCCCATGTTTTGGACTGAAGCCCTGGACCTGCCAGGTGTCTGGGACATGATCCATGTACGGAGGCTGATGGAATCAAGACCCATGCTTCACAGATATCCCGATCAGTCCATAATATGGGGCTCCTCTGGAGGAACTATTGATCACATTGCGGCCACCCGGGGAGATGGCTATGCATTCATCTACCTTCCATCGAACTATGAAGTCATCGTGGAGTTTGCTCACATCAAGGGAGAAACTTTCAAATCGTGGTGGTACAATCCACGTACCGGCGAGGCCAACTTCATCAAAGAAATCACTGGTCACCCCAGAGAAGCCTTCCGCGTTCCGGTATCCGGCACCGACTGGGTACTGGTCATAGATGATGCATCCCGAAATTTCCCAGAACCAGGAAAACTTTAGCAGCCATGAACACTTCCAGAAACGCTTTTCTAAAATATACCATTCTATTGCTTGTAATAGCATTTTCCTCCTGTCAAACCAGGAAATCTGAGGAAAGTGCTGTGACCACTGAGCATGCGGAGGAAGAGGCTCTGGCCGATCGCCTGGAGGAAAGCCTGTTCAATTACATTCTGGAACCCTGGTACCCCTTGGTCCTTGATACAGTAAACGGAGGATATCATTCTAATTTCACACAGAACTGGTCCCGTGAAGATAATTCCGGAAACAGGGCTCTGGTTCAGCAGGCAAGGCATGTCTGGGCCACCTCCCTGATCTACGAGAACTACCCTGAAAAGAAGGAATACCTGGATTATGCCGCCCTGGGTTTCCACTTCCTGAGGGATGCCATGTGGGATCAGGAATTCGGTGGCTTTCATGCCTATTGTACCATGGAAGGTGAGCCTCTGGAGAATAGTATCAAGGTAAAGAAAGTCTATGGCCAGGCCTTTGCAGTATACGGACTATCACAATATTACCGGGTAAGCAAGAATGAAGAAGCACTGGACCTGGTCAAAAAGGCCTTTCTCTGGATGGAGGAACATGTGCATGATGAGGAATACGGGGGGTACTTTGAAACCTTACAACGAGATGGATCGCCGGTGCGTGAAGCGGACCCGGAGGGAGGTCCAAATAGTTTTCTGAGTGCGGGAATTAAAGATTACAACTCTTCCATCCATGTGATGGAAGCACTTACCGAGCTCTACCGGATCTGGCCCGATAGTCTGGTCAGACTCAGGCTGGAAGAGATGTTTTACCTGATCAGGGATACATTTGTACATCCCGATGGCTACCTGCAGCTCTACTTTGAAGCTGACTGGACCCTGGTACAGAGGGAATTGGCGGAGGAGGGTGATGAGGAAGGACAATGGTTCCTGAGTCATTTCACCTACGGGCACGATGTGGAAACGGCTTTTCTGCTGTTGGAAACAGCCCATGTGCTCGGATGGGGAGAAGATGAACTTACCCATCGTTTAGCTAAACAACTGGTGGACCACTCCCTGGCCTCTGGCTGGGATTCCATAGCCGGGGGCTTCTTTGATGCCGGAGTGGCCGTAGAAGATGGGGTCCGTATTGTGAACAATCACAAGTCCTGGTGGGGCCTGGTGGAAGGGATGAACGCTCTTTTGCTGATGCACACACTATACCCAGAGGATCCTCAGGATTACTACAGTAAGTTCCTGCTTTCATGGGAGCACATTGACACCCATCTGATTGATAAAACCTATGGCGGCTGGTACAACGCCGCCGCAGATACCTACCCGGAAACCGTGGATCAGCAAAAGAGCCATATCTGGAAAACCACCTACCACAATGCGCGTGGGATGGTCAATTGCATCCAAATGCTGCGCAGCCTGGAGTAAGGCCTTTATTCTAGGGCTTCAGTGATCTCCAGGACCACGCTGGTTCTCCGTAGACTGATCGCCGGATTAATGCCCACTTTCATTAGAAAATCTCCCGAATAGACCAGGTCCGGATTGATTCTGGACCGGGTCCCGGGAAAGAGGTTAATCTCTTTAACCCGGTATTTTTTCTGGCCATCCAGCCCATCCAGCTTGATGGGTTCTTCCGTGGCTGTCAGCATATATCTGTTGTTGACCAGGTAAGAAAAAACAATGGCCTTCTTTTTCTCGTCACCCACAAACATGAGCGCCGAAAAATCATCTTTATGGGGATTCACCAGCCGGTACAGGTCTCCGTGCCAGACCACCTCTTTGAATGAATGGTAGTTGCTTACGGCCTCTTTGCAGAATTGCAGTTCCTTCTCCGTCAATTCGCTGGCCACAATATCAAAACCCAGCTTGCCCATGCTAGCCACGTCCACCCTGAATTTTAAGGGTTGATCTCCCCAGTTGGTAACATGGCAATCGGTGACAATGGCCGGGAAGAAATAGGAGTAGTCCCATTGCATATAAACCCTTTCAACGGGATCAGTATCGTCACTGGGCCAGAACTCGGTAAAATATTTTAATATCTCGTAATCTCCACGGCCACCGCCACCCGAACATAGCATCATGGGAACACTTGGATACTTCTCCCTGACCCGTTCAAGTACCTTGTATAAGCCTTTGACGTACTCGATGTAGAAATGCGATTGTGGAATATCATTCTTATCCAGATAAGAAGAATAAGCATTGAAAATAGGGGCATTGGCGTCCCACTTGATAAAAGCAAGGCTGGGATTCTCTGTAAAGAGCTTATCTACCACCCCATATACAAATTCCTGCACCTCCGGATTCGACAGATCCAGTACCAGCTGGTTTCGAAAATATTTTTCAGGCCTTTCAGGTTGCCGGATCACCCAGTCCAGGTGATTCTCATAAAGCTCACTTTTTGGATTCACCATTTCAGGTTCAATCCAAATACCAAATTTTATTCCTTCTTTTTCTGCCTCGCTTACTAAATATCCTATTCCATTGGGAAGTTTCTTTACATTTTCCTGCCAGTCTCCCAGGCCCGCCCTATCGCTGTTCCTGGGATACTTATTTCCAAACCAACCATCATCAAGCAAAAAGAGGTCAACTCCCAGCTCCCTGGCATCTTTAAACAATGCAGCAATTTTCTGTTCATCAAATCTAAAGTAGGTAGCTTCCCAGTTATTCAACAGGGTAAGCCGGTCGCCCTCTCCATCCAGCACCCGGTATTTCCTTGCCCAGGAATGCAAGCCACGGCTAGCCTCTCCAGTGCCGCTGTGAGAAAGAGCATAGATCAGGGAAGGAGTTTTAAATATTTGATTCTGCTCAAGCAGGTACTCAGAGGCATAAGGATTGATCCCGGCAATAAGTCGCAGATTATCATATGAATCCACCTCAAAGTCCAGCTTAAAGTTTCCACTCCACGCCAGCTGTCCGAGAATGACAGATCCCTGATTCTCTGATGCTGCCTGGTCAAGGGATAATATAAAATGGGGTGTCTGCAGCAGCATTGCCCGTGTACCCAGTTTCGAATCCACCGAACGAATACCACGGGATAATTTATTCTCTGCGGGCTGCATTTCCTGTGCCCAGCTATTGTGGAAAGTAGTCAGATAGAATTCCTTGTCTGTGAAATACAGATTCGCAGATGCAAATTTCTTTAGCAGCACCGGTAATGATTCCTCATGCTCAATTTCAGCCCACTGTTCGACCACATTCTCATGCTTCCAGGTCTTATAATTCAGGGTCACCCTGAAAGGATAAAGCTCGTCTTCAAGCACAATGCGGGTGATGGTGATATTCTCATCCAGAACTTCCTGCTTATGACTCACATATTTCAGGTCCAGGGAAGAATTTCCGTCGCCATGAATGACCTGGATGGCTGGCTCAGAAATATTCCAGGTTCCTGCGGGCGTGTAAGCAGCGTTGTAGATCCCGGCATTGGAATCGAAGTATTGATATCCTCGCGATACTGAAGCATACTCGCTGGTATCCCGGAGAGCTAAGCCAAAATATACAGTCCGCAATCGCATGTTTCGATCTGTCTCCAGAAGAATTGTGCTGTTTTCCGTAGAGATTGGTATGCTAATTTTTTGCGCAAATAGGACCGGAAACAAAACCAGGAGACCCAGGACCAATAACTCTTTTTTCATAAGTGTATATTTTGAAAGTTGCTCTTTTATAAAGCCTTTTTTAAAAGTACAGACATTATCTTTACTAAAACACAAGGCAAATAGAAAAATCCCTGCCCAATGAAAAAAAATCTCTTGCTTGTCACCTTTATAGTATTTAGTATCAGCATTGCAGCTCAGAATATTCCAGCCCACCAATGGACCTATATTGAAATTGATTCCACCCGGGAAATGATACAGCCAATGGATGGACCTGACTGGCTCAGGTCCTTTGGGATTGATGCTATCGACATCAACCGGGACGGGTACAAGGACATTGTATGTGGAAAATACTTTTACCTCAATCCGGGAGAAAGCATGGAGGGTAGCTGGATAAGCACTGAATTCGGCTTTGCATACGATGGATACCACTTTGTGGATGTGGATGGGGACCATCTGGCCGATATCATTGCCGAGGACCTGCCCAATGTGGTCTGGCTGGAAGCGGATGATCTTAATGGTACTTCCTGGAGCGCACGGCTCATAGGTCAAGTACCGCAAACCGGTCATAAAAACGGACAGGGTTCGGGCATTGCTGACATCCTTGAAGGAGGCAGGAAGGAGGTACTGCTGGCGGCGGAAGGCGGCATTCACTGTGCGGTGATCCCGGAAGATCCGGCCAATACTTTGTGGGATTTTAAACTGATTGCCGAGTCGCACTCAGATGAAGGAATCGGGATTGGGGATATTGACGGAGACGGGGATCCGGACCTGGCTTTTGGCGATTCCAGGGAGGCCGGGGAGGAAGCAGAACTTCTTTACTGGGCCGAAAATCCGGGGAACATTGACCAGCTGTGGGCCAAACACCTGGTGAGTAATGAGGTGAAGGTGGTGGACCGGGTCGAAATTGCGGACTTCAATGGAGATGGAAGACTGGATATTGCCATTGCCGAGGAGCGTTATCCCGGCCTGGAACCCAACTCGAATCTCAGGGTATTCCTGGCAGGGAACAATCCCGTATCCGATTCCTGGGAACATCGCGTGATTGTAACCCAGTGGTCCATGAACAACCTGGACGCAGTGGATATAGATCTGGACGGGGACGTGGATCTGGTGACCAATGAGCACAAGGGTACTGACCATAAGACCGAAATATATCTGAATGATGGGAAGGCCCATTTTACAGCCCAACTGGTGGGGACCGGGCATGAGATGCACCTGGGAGCCAGGTGTTACGATCTGGACAGCGATGGCGATTTTGAGATTATCGGTGTGGGTTGGGACCGCTATCAAACTCTCCACCTCTATCGCAACGATGCCTTGAAACGCGAATTTATCTGGAAACACCTGAGTTCGGCCAAAGGAGACATTGAAGTTCCCAACGCAGGCGATCAACAAACTGCAGTCGCCGTATTTGACATGGATGGGGACGGGATCAATGAGTTCTTTATCACTGAACGGACCACCGCTCCTTCCGTGGTGGCCTATAAATACCGGGGAATCGACGCAGAAGGGAATCCAGGCTGGGACCGTTATGTCATCGACGACACTCCCCAGCGCATCGAAGCAGGTTCAACTTCACTGGATATCGACAAGGATGGGGATCTGGATGTAGTATTCGGCGGAGAGGGCCGGTCCAACCAGCTTTGGTGGTGGGAGAATCCGCACCCAAAACAAATGCCGGATACTCCCTGGAAAAGACACCTGATCAAAGATTCCGGTGCCAATAAGCACCACGACCAGCTTTTTGGAGACTACGATGGCGATGGAGAGATGGAACTTGTATTTTGGAATCAGTCCGGAGGGAAGCTTTTTCTCGCTGAAATTCCTGAAAAACCAGCCAAACACAAGGGAGAATGGCCCATGCAAGTCATTTACACCTACGGAATGGATAGTGAAATGTCCCAGACCGGACAGGAAGGTTACCCGGGATGGAAAGGAACAAATGAACAGGAAGGGCTTTTTGCGGAAGACATTGATGGGGATGGTGTGGATGATATTGTAGGCGGAGGTCGCTGGTTCAAGTACATTGGCCAGGGTGAATTCCAGGAAAACATCATTGACGCCAGCTATACATTTACTCGTTCAATCGCCGGACAATTTATCGAGGGAGGACGCCCCGAGGTGATATTGCTGGCCGGGGATGGTCACGCTCCCATGTACCTCTATGAATACGATGAGAAAGGTACCTGGAATAAAAAGATGCTGATCCAGAGAGTCATTGACGGGCATAGCATCGATGTGCTGGACTTCAACGGGGATGGCCACCTGGATGTATTCTGCGGAGAAATGAACCTGGGCAAAAATCCGGATGCCCTGATCCGTATCCTTCTGGGAGATGGCCAGGGAAACTTCATCCAACACCTGGTATCTGAGGGTCTGGGAACCCACGAAAGTAAGATCACCGACCTGGACGGGGATGGGGACTTTGATATACTCTCCAAGCCATACAACTGGAAAGCCCCCCGGCTGGATATTCTGCTGAACGAAAGCAAATAAAAGGCGGCCATGAGATATCTCTTGCTCCTGCTTCTTCCCATTTTGCTTGCAAGCTGCAGCAATGCTATCCTAATGGGGGAAACAGATTATGAAGGAAGGCCCCATATCCTGGTGAAAACCAGATCGTTGGACTACTACTACGATGTCCGCGGCGGAGGCTTTTCACGCATCATCGACCAGGAAGGAAACGACTGGGTTAGCTTTAAAATGGAACCCTGGGGTAGCTACCCGGCCTCTGCAGCATCTGCCTTCCGGGGACTGCCCAACCTGGTGTTCCAGTATGAAGATGACGGCGCTGGACACCCGGGTCATGACCAATGCCGTTCCACCATAGAAGGCAACAAGATCCTTACAGAATCTCTGAGTGAACAATGGCTCTGGAGCTGGGAATTTTTCGAGGACCATGCTATCCTGGAGATCCTCCGGAAAGATCCCGGACGCTCGTACTGGTTCCTCTATGAAGGAACACCAGGTGGCAGCTTTGATCCCCAGGTCGGCTATTTTGGCACCGACCAGGGAGGCCCTTTCCCCGGAGTGCCTGACTACTACAAGGGGGACATTCTGTGGGGTAAGTTCCAATGGATGTATGCGGGAAGTGAAAAGGCCCCGGGAAGCTTTTTCATGGTCCAGCAAAGCCAGGACGATCACATGGATATGATCTCCTTTCTGGGCAACACTGAAGCAGGGGTGGAAAGTCCTGATGGTATGTGCGTTTTTGGATTTGGCCGGGAGAAGAATGCCACACCCCTACTGAGTAGTCCGCAGAGTTTTGTTATCGGTCTGTATCCGAAGAGGGTTTCAAACCAGGATGTACATGAAAAACTGAAAATCTACATTGAAACAAACTTCCTTAAATAAGCAGGACAAATGCTTACACAGCCTCCATCATGGCTACCACATTTTCAGGAGCTACGTTGGCCAGGATGTTATGCACCTGCTGGAAGATAAAGCCTCCTCCCGGTGCAAAGATGGAAGTCGTTTCACGTACATGGGCAGCCACCTCCCCCGGAGTTGACAGGGGCAAAATTCTCTGGGTATCGCATCCTCCACCCCAGAAGGTGATCCTATCCCCAAATTCCTTCTTGAGCACAGCGGGATCCATTCCCCGGCAGGAGATCTGAACGGGATTGAAGGCATCAAGTCCCGCGTCGATCAAATCGTCGATCAGTTCGTATATCCCGCCGCAACAATGCAGCTGCACTTTCACGTCGGCCAGCTCTTTGGTCCTGCCCCATAGCTTTTTATGGTAGGGTTTGTAGAATTCGCGGTAGGCATCCGGACTAATCAGGGGCCCCTGCTGGCCTCCCAGATCATCCCCGAACAAGACCACATCAATATAAGGTCCCACTGCCGACATCCAGAGCTCCAGGTTCTTCAGGTGTACCTGGTAGAGTTTTTCGGAAAGCTCAGCCACTTTATCGGGGTAAAGACCAGTAGCCAGGAGGTAATTATCCATCCTGTACAGCATCTGGGGGATTTCAAACATATTGCCCCCGAACAGCCCTACGATGGCCCGGTCGGTGGACTCCCGAAGAGCCTTTGCCCTGCTGGCCATCTCCTTCAAACCGGCCTCATCCATCTTCAGATGAGCTCCGGGGTGAGCAATGGCACTCCACATTTGCCGGCCCAGCATCTCCTCCAGATCCTCAAAGTGATCGTTCTCAATGCCCCGTTCCATCAGGGGATAGTGGGACTGCTCAAAATAGAGACTTCCCTGTTTGAGGATTCCCACCTCGGTCCCTTCTCCATCCAGCAATATCCAGTGTTCGTCCTTCTT
>Ga0316191_10000815_pt1 | contig 20922 bp, 17 predicted proteins | sample Eddworburr2cm_MG_FD_204928 | JGI IMG/M metagenome (GOLD analysis project Ga0316191, IMG submission 204928) | Coastal sediment microbial communities from Maine, United States - Eddy worm burrow 2 cm | ecosystem: Environmental > Aquatic > Marine > Coastal > Sediment | place: USA: Maine... | reverse complement strand
AACCCAGGGTTCTCCACCTTGCATATGACGCCGACAGCCCACGGAATGGAGAGGTTGGCCGGTCGATCGCATTCTGTGGGCCCACGGCGCCACATAGGACGCGGAGAACCCTGGGTTCGCAGCGTCTTAGAAGAGGGCGCTTGCGAGTTGACGACGGTAGGTCTGCGTCAGCGGATGCTCGTCGCCGAGGACGCCGAAGATGTCGAGCATCGCCGTACGCGCCTCGTCCTTGAGCGGTCCCTTGGCCCGAACGATGGACAGCAGGCGGTCCAACGCCGGCTCATACTCGGCTCGAGCGGCGAGTGCTTTGGCGAGCTCGATGCGCACGACCTCATCCTCAGGATCGGCGGCGACCCGCGCTTCGAGTTCCGCGAGATCGCCTCCCTTTGATGCCTTGAGCCTGGCGGCCGAGTTGAGGCGGTCGACCTCTGCATCGGGCACGAGGCGGCCCAGCACGACAAGGGCTTCGTCCGTCTCGCCTCGGTCGATGAGGAGCGAGGCCAGGCTCGTGCCGGCCTCCGAATGGTCCGGCTTCTGATCCAGGACCTGCCGGAGGATGTGCTCAGCGGCCACCCCGTCATCGGAGAGTTGTGCGGTACGGGCCTGGTCGACCATGAGATCGAGTTCGGAAGGGAGGATGCCCTCGATCCACCCGCGGACCGCCGGTTCAGGCAGTGCCCCGGTGAACGAATCGACCACTGTGCCGTCGCGAAACGCGAGGACCATCGGAATGCCCTGGACGCCGTACTGGGCTGCCAACTCCTGGTTCGCATCCACGTCGACCTTGACGAGTTCGAACGAGCCACCGGATTCAGCAGCAGCCTTCTCGAGGATGGGGCCAAGGATCCGGCACGGCTGACACCATTCGGCCCAGAAGTCGACAACCACGGGCACTTCGCGGCTCCGTTGGAGCACTTCCTGTGGGAAGTTCTCGGTGCTTACGTCCTTCACGAATTCACTCGGAGTGGTCATAGAGGCAAGAATACCGGGGGCCCTCCTGCTACCGTCGTGGGCATGGAGAGCAGACCCGAAGCACCTTTTGGCCAGGTCCTGACCGCCGTCATCACGCCGTTCGGCGACGACGGATCCATCGACTACGGAACGTTCTGGCGGTTGACCCGTTTCCTCGCCGATCACGGCTCGGACGGGATCGTCGTCGGCGGAACGACCGGAGAATCGCCGACCCTCTCGAAGGTCGAGAAAGTCGCCCTCTTCAAGGCCGCCGTTGATGCCGCCGGCGACCGGATGAAGGTGATTGCCGGTGCCGGAACCTACGACACACGCGAATCGGTTGAGCTCGCCCAGCGCGCCGCCGACTCTGGAGTCCACGGGGTCATGGCGGTCACGCCCTACTACTCGAAGCCGCCTCAGGAGGGTCTGTTCCGGCACTTCACAGCGATTGCGGACGCGACCGAGCTTCCAGTGCTGCTCTACAACATCCCGGGCCGCACCTGCCGCATCATCGAGATCGACACGCTCGTCCGCCTCGCTGCCCACCCGAATATCGTCGCCGTCAAAGACGCCGTCGAAGACCTCGACTTCACCCGCAGGGCGCTCGAAGCCCTGCCGGACGGGTTCGCCGTTTACTCAGGCTCGGACAGCATGACCCGCGAGATGGTCCGCATGGGCGGCGTCGGCGTGGTCTCCGTGGCTTCCCACCTCGCCGGTGACCAGATCAAGTCCATGGTCGATGCTGCGATTGGCGGCAACGACGAGTTGGCCGACCACCTCAATGGTGTGCTCGGGCCCCTCGTCGAGGCGCTGTTCCTCGAGCCGAACCCGATGCCCCTCAAGGCCGGTCTCGACCTTGCATGGGATCCGGTTGGAGATCCACGGCTTCCGCTCATTCCGGCTTCGGACGACACGAGAGCGGCGATCGAGCGCGCTCTCGCAGCATTGAGTGGGGCGTGAGCGTTCGAGTCGCCTTCCACGGCGGCCTCGGCGAGATCGGCAGGAACTGCGCGACGATTGAGATCGACGGCCGGATTGCCATGGTCGACGCCGGGCTGATGTTCCCCGAAGAGGATATGCTCGGCGTGGACCTCGTGCTGCCCGACTACTCATCGGTCACCGACCGGGGTGATGCACTCTCTTTCGTGGCGCTCACGCACGGTCACGAAGACCACATCGGGTCACTCGGCTACCTCCTGCGCGAACGGAACGTCCCCGTCTACGGCACAGCCCTTACCATTGAACTCGCCAAGTCACGGGTCTCCGAACTTGGCATCACCGGCGAGTTTCGCACCGTTCAGACGGGCACCTGGGTCGAACACGGCGACTTCCGTTTCGCCTTCATCCCCGTTACCCATTCTGTCCCGGATGCCACCGGAATCGCATTCGAGACACCGGAGGGCATCATCGTCCACACCGGTGACTTCAAGCTCGACCCGACGCCGATCGATGGCGTGACCACCGACTTGCAGAGTTTCGCCGGCTTTGGGCGCCGCGGGGTTCGGCTGCTTCTCGCAGACTCAACGAACGCGGAACGCCCCGGGGTTGTCGACTCGGAGCGGACCGTCGGCGTACGTATCGGTGAACTCGTCCATGAAGCCGAAGGGCGTGTTCTCATTGCGTGCTTCGCGAGCCACCTCCATCGCGTGCAGCAGGCCGTCAACGCTGCTGTCGAAGACGGGCGCAAGATCGCATTCCTCGGGCGGTCGATGCTCCGGATCAGCGAGATCGCCGGACAGATCGGCGCGCTCGACATCCCGGAGGGGAGTCTGGTCGAACTCAACGAACTGCTGAATATGCCGCCGGAGACGACGGCCGTGATCTCGACTGGGAGCCAGGGTGAACCGTTCGCTGCATTGTCACTGATGGCGGCGGGGGAGCACCGGGCCATCACGCTCAACCCCACCGACACGGTGATCATCTCGGCAACCCCGATCCCCGGCAACGAGAAGCGGGTGTCGAAGGTGATCAATAACCTCTCGAAGGCCGGGGTCACCATTCACCATGGCCGCAACACCCATGTCCACGTGTCCGGTCACGCCGCCGCCGAAGAACTCAAGGTGCTGTACAACGTGGTCCGCCCGCAAGCGGTCGTTCCCGTCCATGGCGAGCACCGGCATCTCTATGCCAACGCGGAGATCGCGAAACTGGTCGGCGTTCCCGAAGTTGCGGTGTGCGAAGACGGCGACGTCGTCGTTCTCGAGGACGGCGAGATGCGGGTGGAACGCGGTGCGGTCTCGTCCGGCTACATCTACGTAGACGGTCTCGAAGTCGGCGAAGACGAAGGTGTGCTGCGCGACCGCCGACACCTGGCGGACGATGGCGTGATCCTCGTGACAATCGGCGTCGACTCACGCAAGGGCGACATCGTGTTCGGGCCCGACGTCGACAGTCACGGCGTCACCGGCGATTCGCAGGAACTTCACGATGCCGTGCAGGCGAGGGTTGAGCAGAGCCTCGGGACACTTGATCGACCGCTCGACGCAGACGCCCTGCGAAGCCGGATGCGCAACGCGGCCCGCAAGGCTGTTCAAGCGCACATCAAGCGTCGCCCCGTCGTGTTCCCGATCGTCATCGAAGTCTGAGAGACGAGTCGCCGGACGCCAGGCACCGGTCGCCAGTCCAGGCACGCGGCCGACCTCACGTGCGCGATGGGTGCTCCGAGAAGCCCGCTCTGCGATCAAGCTGCCGCTTGGTCGCGACGTCTCGACCTGATGGCGCGGGAGGCGAGGAGGTACCGATGCCGCGATCGCTGATCTCAGACTCGGTTCTGGGGTCTGCCGCCCGGCGCCCGACGACCTGATCTCAGTCGGTGCAGGTGGCGAAGCGGCCGTAGAACTGGAAGAAGCCTTCGTAGACGCGGCCGGTATTCACGACCGTGGTGCTACCGGGCAACCAGGGGAGGTGACCGGGCGGTGCTGCGAGGTCGTAGAGAATCCCGTTCTCCTCGAGCCACTCGCGACCTTCGACCCAGCCAACAGCAGCGCCAAACGATCGCCAGGTATCGGTCCTCGGAAGATCGAGGCTCCGGGCTTCGGCCAACACCGCAGCCTGAGCGGTGAAGCCGAAGCGACCATCCGATGCTTCCGTCCACGCAGCGTCGATCGCTCGCAGCAGGTCGCACCCCACCGTCCCGGCCTCGTCGGCGTCAAGGCCGGCATAGCCGCCGATGTCCGCCTCGGCGACCAGCAGCCGACGCGTCTCAAGGTCGGCTGCCTTCCATTCGCTTGCCGCGAGGAGAGCGCTCAAGGGTGAGGTGGAGTCCGTCATCGATCAGAGGATAACGGGCGTGGGGGATGCCGCGAGCGCGCAATTCCGGCGTGCGAATTACACAGATGTAACTCTTCGCGCGTGTAAACGCGCTGAGGGTGGTTCCACTCCGGAGCCGGTTGGGGTATCGTTTGGTCCGATGGCAACGCGGACCAACGGCCGCGGGGCTCCGGGGCGGAGCAAAGCAACCCCGAAAAAGACAAAACGGGTCCCCATCCGGACCAGGATCGTCCACACGCTGAGGACGAATCGGGAGCGGATCCAAGAACGGTTCTCACGTCAAAGTGATGACCTGTGGGGCGTCGCTCTCCTCGTGGTTGCTGCGCTGGTTGCGCTCTCGTTCTTCGGCCTGTCCGGACCGATTGGTGCAGGTCTCTCCGGATCCCTTCGATTCCTCTTCGGCATGTGGGCGTTCGTTGTTCCGCTCGCTCTGATCATCATCGGACTCTCGCTGGTCGGCGTGTGGTTCACAGAGGATCGTGGCCGGCTCGTGGCCGGCGTCGTGGCCGTCTTTGTCGCGTCGCTTGCGATGTTCCATCTGATGACCGGATCGATCGCCCTCGCCGGCAACGTCGAACAAGTCCAGGAGAACGGCGGCGCCGTTGGCGCCCTGATCTCGTTCCCACTCCGCAGAACCATCGGATTCTGGGGCGCGTTCCTCGTGCTGATGGCAGCGGTTGGCCTCGGCACGCTCGTGCTGACGCGAGCCACGATCCGCGATCTCGCCTCGACCATCGGCACATTCGGCGCCAACCTCCGGTCGTTTGCCGGATTCGGATCGGACCAGCAAGAGGCCTCGCCGAATGTGCAGGTCTCGGGAGCCGTCGAGATCCACGAGCCTGCAGCGCCGCCGGTCAAGACCGCCCCACAGAAGGGGCCGAAGGAATCGAAGAAGGCCCCGAAGAAGGCGAAGCCGAAGCCCATGGCGTCCCGGTCGGTGGCCGTCGATGGCTACGAACTCCCTCCGCTCAGCCTGCTCGATTCGTCGATCAACGAGGGCCCAAATCGCGCGAGCCTCGAACAAACCGCAGCCGAACTCCAGGAGGCGCTGAGCCAACACGGTGTTGATGCCCGCCTGACGCGGATCGTTCCCGGGCCAACCGTGACCCGCTACGAGATCGAACTCGCTCCCGGCGTGAAGGTGTCGAGGGTGACCAACCTCTCCCACGACATCGCGTACGCCCTCGCATCACCTGACGTGCGCATCCTCGCTCCGATCCCCGGCAAGAGCGCGATCGGTATCGAGGTGCCAAACCGTCATCGTCAGATGGTGACTCTCGGCGACATCCTCGGTAGCGCGGACGCCACCGATGATGGAGATCCGATGCTCGTCGCCATGGGTAAGGACGTCAGCGGACGTTCACGTTTCCTCCGCCTGACAGAACTGCCCCATGTGCTCATCGCCGGCGCAACCGGTGCGGGCAAGTCTTCGTGTATCAACGCACTGCTCTCCTCGATCCTCATGCGGGCCCGACCGGACGAGGTGCGGCTGATCCTTGTCGACCCGAAGCGCGTCGAACTCGGTCAGTACAACGATGTTCCCCACCTCCTCACCAGGGTGATCACGAGCCCAAAGAAGGCAGCCGACGCCTTGCAGTGGGCCGTCGCAGAGATGGACCGCCGCTACGATCTGCTGGCCGATGCGGGTGTGCGCGATGTCGAATCGTATCGCGAGAAGTACGACGCCGGCGGTCTCGAGGAAGAACTGTTCGACCGCTTCCCCTACATCGTGGTGGTCGTTGACGAGTTGAACGACCTCATGATGGTTGCCGGGCGGATCGTTGAGGATTCGATCGTGCGGATCGCTCAGATGGCTCGGGCCGTCGGCATTCACCTCGTGCTGGCAACCCAGCGCCCGTCGGTGAACGTGATCACCGGCGTGATCAAGGCGAATGTCCCCTCCCGGTTGGCCTTCTCGGTGGCCTCTCAGACCGACTCGCGGGTGATCATCGACCAGGGTGGTGCAGAGAAGCTCGTCGGACTCGGAGACATGCTTGTCGTCACCGCGAGAGAACCGAAGCCGGAACGGATCCAGGGCGCCTGGGTGTCTGAGGCCGAGATCCACCGAATTGTCGACTTCGTTCGCGAGCAGCAGAACGCCAGGTACCGCGACGCCGAGGTGTTCGAGGTCGCGGAGAAGACCGCCGAGGTCGACGAGGAGTTCGAGGGCGAAGACCCGGTGATCATTCGACAGGCTATTGAGCTTGTGGTGCGCAGCCAACTCGGCTCGACCTCAATGCTCCAACGCAAGCTCCGCATTGGGTTTGCCCGGGCGGGGCGCGTGATGGACATCCTCGAGAACAGAGGCATCGTCGGTCCGTCTGAAGGATCGAAGGCCCGGTCGGTCCTCGTGACCGAAGACGAACTCTCCGCGTTGATCGACTGATGGTAGGCGGTCGTCCCGCCCTGCACCGGCGCATCACTCCGTTGAACGGACTGGGAGAGCACACGAGCCGACGCGCACGGCCGAAACGTCGCGTACGCTCAACCTGATGGCCTACGCACGACTCGATCAATTCAGCGCCGACGGAGGCATCTCCCTCGAGTTCAGCAACCCGGAGCGCGAGGTCGCCGCCTACCGCCTCGATGAAGTCGTCGGCGTGCTCGAGCAGGCCGAACGAGCGGCGAGGGAAGGCTCCTGGGCCGTTGGATTCGTCACCTACGACGCTGCGCCGGCGTTCAACAGTGGACTGTCGATTCGGACACGCGACGAGAACGATCCCCTCGCCGACCTACCGCTTGCATGGTTCGGCCTCTTTCGCGATCGGAAGGACGTTGCTCCCTTCGTCGGCGAAGCTCGGATGGACGCTTCGCCGTACACCGTGTCGCCGTGGATCGCATCAATGGACGAGGACCGGTATGGCGAGAATGTGCGACGGATCCGGAGACTCATCAATGCCGACGAACTCAAGCAGGTGAACTACGCCCTGACGCTTGATGCAGCAATCAGTGGAGATCTGTATGAGTTCTATCGCGATCTCGTGCTGTCGCAGCGGGGAGGGAACGGAGCCTTCCTCGATATCGGCCGCTATCGGATTCTCAGCGCCTCACCCGAGCGGTTCTTCGCCGTGGAGGGCCCCGATGTCGCCGTGCGTCCGACAAAGGGCACGTTTCCGCGAGGCCGCTGGTCCAAAGAGGACGAAGGCAACGCGGCTCGTCTCGCGGCATCGAAGAAGGACAGGGAGGAGCACGAACGCATCGTTGATCGGATGCTCGAGGAGTTGGTCACCATCTCGGACGGTACCCCGATTCGGATCGAGGAACTCATGGGTCTCGAGCGACTCGAAACCGTATGGCACCTGGGATCTCGGATGTCGGCGAGGCTTGCCGCAGGCACATCGATCGTGGACGTCTTCGCAGCGCTCTTCCCCTCGGCAGCGGTCACCGGTGATCCGAAGGCGCAGGCGATGGAGGCGATCGCGACGCTCGAGAGTCGTGCCAGGGGCGTCTATGCAGGCGCAATCGGATTCATCGCCCCGTCATCCGGCGGACGACCGGATGCCAGCTTCAGCGTTGCAATCCGCACGGTCACCGTGGATGGCGAAGAGGGCATCGGGGAGTATGGCGTCGGTGCCGGCATCACATCGGAATCTGTCGCCGAGGGCGAGTACGAGGAAGCTCTGGCCAAGGCCCGGGTGCTCGTTCAACGGAGGCCGGAGATTTCGCTCTACGAAACCGTACGGTGGGAAGCCGACCACGGGTATTGGTGGATCGAACGCCATCTCGAGCGCCTCGCGGGATCGGCCGCCTACTTCGGGTTCGAGTACGACGAAGGTGCGATCACGGCAGCGCTCGACCGCGAGGGTGAGAGCCTGACCGGCATGCGGCGGGTGCGCCTCGAACTTGACCGCACCGGCGGCCTCACGATCGCGACCGACGCCGATGAGTTGGATCCGGTGCGGTGGTGGCCACATCCCGGGCCCGACTATGCCACGTGCGCGATCAACACGAAGCCCATCAGTTCGACCAGCATCTACCGATTTCACAAGACGACAGCGCGCCGGCCCTATCGCGAACGGCGTGAGATGCACAACGACGTCGACGAGGTCCTTCTCGTCAACGAACGCGGTGAATTGACCGAAGGAACGCGGCGCAATGTGGCCGTGCTCTTCGGGGGGACCTGGGTCACCCCACCGCTCGCATCCGGTTGTCTGCCCGGCATTCTCCGCCAGGTCCTCATCGATGAAGCGGCCTTGTCCGAGGAAGTCGTGATGGTGGATGACCTCCGTGGCGCCGACGGTCTGGCGTTGTTGAGCTCTGTCTACGGGTGGCAGTCCGCACGTCTCGCGCGGCAGTAGCCTCCACCCGAATGTCGATCCCCGCGTCCCTGTGACGCTCCTCGAAGGGCTGATCCTGATCGTCGGTGGTGCCGCGGCCGGTTTCATCAACGCGCTCGCCGGCGGTGGTTCTGCCATAACGATTCCGATCCTCACTGAGATGGTCGGTATCAGCACCGCAAACGGCACGAATCGGATCGCAATCTTCCTGGCAAACCTGACGGCCATCGCCGGATATCAGAAGGGGGAGGTCGTGCCGTGGCGGCGCCTGAGCATGCTCATCTTCCCCACGGTGATCGGAGCGGCGGTCGGAGCCTGGGTCTCGACGGTGACGCCTCCCGATGTGCTCCGCATGGTGTTCGCCGGTGTGTTGCTTCTCGTCGCAGCATCGGTGGTGCTCCGCCCGTCTCGATGGCTCGAAGAACGGGAGGTGGCCCTCCACGAACCGTGGCGGTCGACCGTGTTCCTCGGTATCGGGTTCTACGGGGGGTTCGTCCAAGTGGGCGTCGGCTTCATCCTCCTTGCCGGCCTCGTTCTCGGAGCGGGGATGAACCTCGTGAATGGCAACGCCGCGAAGGTCGTACTGATCGCCGCCTACTCGCCGATCGCGATCCTGCTGTTCGCCCAGGCCTCCCAGGTGGACCTCGCCGTCGGCGGTGTCCTCGCTGCCGGTCAGATGTCGGGAGCCTGGGCCGGATCGCGTCTTGCCGTCCTGAAGGGCGCAGCATGGATTCGATGGGTGCTGGTTGCCGCGGCGGTGGTTGCTGCAGCGCGGCTCGCGTTCGGGTAGCGCGATATACGCGGCGACGACCCGAACCCAGGCGGTACAGTGAAGACGAGGCAGATGGAGGACCCATGACAGGCGAGATTCACGAAGGGGAGCATCCGTTCATCCCACCGGAGGATGAGCGAGACCCGGTGCGGCGGTTCCGCGGGCGCCTTGCCGCTCCAGTCACGATCGTCACCGCCGGTGATGCCAGCGAACGAGCCGGGCTCACCGTGTCCTCGCTCATGCTTGCCGAAGGCGACCCGGGCAGCGTTCACTTCCTGCTGGGGCCAACGGCCGACGTGTACGACGCCATGACACGGACCGATCGGCTCGTGGTGCACGTGCTGGCCAGCAAGAGCCGGACGCTCTCGGATGTGTTCGCCGGACGGCGTCCGAGTCCCGGCGGGCCGTTCGTGGGCGTCGATACCACCGACTCTGCATGGGGTCCGGTGATCGAGGGGATTCCGGACCGGGCCTACTGCAGCGGTATCTCGGTTGTGGAGCACGGCTACTCGTTGCTTGTCTCGGCACGAATCGACAAGGTGGCGATCGCCGATCTGACCGACCCGCTCGTGTACTTTCGCGGCAGCTACCGCAGCCTGGCGTAGCTGCCGCATCAGACGCGGCGAGGGTACGCTGGCGGGCGATGAACCCCGCTGCACCAACGGTCTGGCTGACAACGCTCGGCTGTGCGAAGAACCAGGTCGACTCCGACAAGGTCACCGGAATGCTCATGTCTGCCGGATACGCCGAGGCGACAACGCCGGAAGCGGCGGATGTCGTGATGGTCAACACCTGCGGGTTCATCGAACCAGCACGGCGGGAATCGATCGACACGATCCTCGATCTCGCGGGAGCGAAACGCGATGATGCCAGCCTCGTGGTGATTGGCTGCATGGCACAGCGCTACGAGACCGAATTGACCGACGCGCTCCCGGAAGCTGATGCCATCGTCGGCCTGGATCGCTATCCGGAACTCATCGACCGGCTCGATGCCCTGACCACGTGGACGCCAATCACGATTGGCTTGGCACGACGATCACATATGGACATTCTCTATGAGACGCGACGCCCGACGCCGAACACACCATACGCCTACGTCAAGGCTGCCGAGGGGTGCGACAAGCTCTGCACGTTCTGTGCGATCCCGCAGTTCAGGGGCAAGCAGCGCTCGCGCAGCGCAGACAACATCCGTGAGGAGATCGCTGAACTCGCTGAGGCAGGGGTTGCGGAGATCGGCCTGGTCGCACAAGACCTCGCGGCATACGGACGCGACATCGACGGTCCCGACATCGTCGATCTCGTGCAACGTGTGACGACCGTTGAGGGTCTCCGGCGCCTCCGCCTCTACTACCTCTATCCGAGGGAGATCCGGCCTCGTCTGATCTCCGAGATGGCGGAGAATTCGCTGGTCGCCGACTACTTCGATCTGTCACTCCAGCACACTTCGCCGGGTCTGCTCCGGGCGATGAAGCGGCCCGGGTCGGGGGAGCGGCATCGGGAGTTGATCGATCGTATCCGTGGGGCAGCCCCCGACGCGGCGTTGCGGTCGTCGTTCATCGTCGGATTCCCCGGCGAGACGGACGAGGACGTCGATGGGCTCGCGGCGTTCCTGACTGAGGTAGGTCTCGACTGGGCCGGATTCTTCCCGTATTCGCCGGAGGACGGCACGGCAGCGGCCACGATGGAGTCGCAGGTGCCAGAGGCGGAGAAGCAGAGCCGGCTCCGGCATCTCCAGTCGATCCAGGATGAGATCACAACCGGTCGGTCAATCGATCAGATTGGCCGGACGATGACGGTTGTGGTCGACCAGGTCGAGGACGATCAACCGGTCGCACGGTCGTACCGCGAGGCTCCCGAGATCGACGGCGTGATCCTTCTCGACAAGGGCATCCCCGGTGAGTGGCTTGAAGTGGAGGTGGTCGGTGGATACGGAACCGACCTCGACGCCGTCGTTCGGAGGCCTGTGTGATCGTCGAGGTGCTCGCCATCGGGACGGAGCTCTTGCTCGGTCAGATCGTGAACTCGAATGCCACCCGCATCGGAGAGCGCCTCGCCGATGCGGGTCTTGACCATCATCAGCAGACCGTGGTCGGTGACAACGACGCCAGAATCGTCGGCGCCCTCACCGATGCGTGTTCGAGAGCCGACGCCGTCATCATCACGGGGGGTCTCGGACCGACGCAGGACGATCTGACTCGCGAGGCGATGGCGCGAGCAGCAGGTGTTGATTTGATCTTCGACGCCGACCAGGCGGACCGCTTGCGCGAACGGTGGGAGTTGCGCGGCAGGGTTATGCCCGACTCGAACCTCCGGCAGGCTGAGCGTCCCGACGGTTCGATGCTGATCCCCAACCCGAAGGGCACCGCCCCGGGCATACGCATGCGCATCGACGGATCGTGGGTGATCGCGCTTCCTGGGGTTCCAGCGGAGATGATCCCCATGCTGAACAACGACGTCATACCGTTCCTGCGCGGTGATGATCGATCGGTGGTGGTCAGCCGCCTCATCCGAACCTGGGGTGAGTCCGAGTCGGCGATTGGTGAACAACTCAGCGACCTCTTCGACGCGTCGACGAACCCGTCGATTGCCTTCCTTGCCTCCGGTGGCGAGATCAAGATCAGGATCACCGCGAAGGCGGATACCAGCGCGGCTGCGCTCGACCTCATCGCCCCCATGGAAGAGACGGTGCGGGAGCGTCTCGGGACTCTGGTCTTCGGAGCGGACGGTGATACGATCGAAGTGGTCATCCTCCGGCTGCTCGAAGAGCGCGGGTGGACGCTTGGGACGGCGGAGTCGGTGACCGGTGGGCTGGTCGCCGGTCGCATCACTGCGGTTCCTGGAGCGAGCAGAGCGTTCCGTGGCTCGGTCGTCGCCTACGCCACGGACCTGAAGGAGTCTCGACTTGGCGTGCCGCCGGAGGTGATCCTCGGGCACGGCGTCGTGAGCGAACCGGTCGGCGTCGCGATGGCCCACGGTGCGCGAGCGGCCCTCGGCGTCGATGTGGCCGTGGCCGTCACCGGGTCCGCCGGGCCCGACCCGCAAGAACAGCCCGTGGGGACCATCGTCGTTGCGGTCGCGACGCCCAATGGTGCGCGAGTCCGGACCCTGAGAATGCCGGGTGACCGCGAGCGGGTACGCACGTTCGCCACCACAGCGTCGCTCCAATTGCTCCGTCTGTCGCTGCAGGACGTCGAGTGGGGGACCGGTTGACCGATCGCCTGTTTCTCGCCGTTGCCGTGACCGACGAGGTGGCCCACGGTCTCGCCGCGTTTCTCACCGAGGAGACGATGCGCCTTCCCGGGCGACCGACACCACCCGCCAAGTGGCACATCACCATCCGGTTTCTTGGATCAACCACGGCCCTGCAACGGGATCGGATTCTCGAGTTCCTCGACGAACACCTGGCTGTTGAGTCGTTCACGCTGGGATTCGGACGCCTCGGTGCCTTTCCGAAACCATCGAAGGCGAGCGTTCTCTGGCTCGGCATCGAACGTGGAGCGGAACACCTGGCAACGATGGGAGAGATCTCAGAGACTGCGGCGCAGTCGGCCGGTCTCGAACCTGAGGACCGTCCGCTGCACCCCCACCTCACGTTGTCGAGGATCCGGCCACCGATGAACGTCTCGGATCTCATCGAGCGCGTGCCGAGGTTCCCCCTCTCCATGGACGTTGATCGACTGACGCTGTTCCGGAGCCATCTCGGTCGAGGCGGGGCGACGTACGAGACCGTCGAGACGATCCTGTTCTGACCCAGGACTCGCTCCAACCGGCGGGCCAAGCCGATCCGGTACGATCGCCTCATGCAGATTCGTGCGCTCGCCTTCGACGACGTCGAACGATGGATCGACATGCGCCATCAACTCTGGCCGGAGCACGAGAAGGCCGACTTGACCGACGAGGTCATGCACTGGCATCGGGGGAAGACCGCCGTGTTCGTAGCCGATGCCGACGGGGAACTCGTCGGCTTCAGCGAAGCCACCATGCATGAGCGCGCCCCCGGCTGCAGTTCGTCGCCCGTCGGTTACCTCGATGCCTGGTGGGTCGACGAGGGATTTCGGCGACGGGGAGTCGGGACGCAACTCCTGGCTGCTGCAGAAGGGTGGGCGATCGAGAACGGTGCGACGGACATGGCGTCGGATGCCCATGCCGACAATGGCATCTCGCGCAGCGTCCACCGGGCCACGGGGTTCAGCGAGCGCCGTCCGGTCGTGCGCTTCCACAAGTCAATAGCGTCGGAGGCGGAGCCGCCGGCCGGGCCGAACCGTTCCTCGGTGGTGACGCTTCGCGAGGTCGACGAGGACAATGTCCGCGCCATCATCCGCCTCGAGGTAGCCGCCCACCAGCGTTCAATGGTGGCTACGAATGCCGTGTCGCTCGCCCAGTATGCGGTCGCCCCGAAGGCGTGGACACGCGCGGTCTACGCGGATGGCGTGCCGGTCGGATACGTGCTCCTCTACGACGATGCCGATGCACCGGAGTACTTCCTCTGGAGATTCATGATCGACCGCCGGTACCAGGGGTTGGGCTTTGGAACGAGGGCAATGAGCCTGGTCATCGAATATGTCCGGACCAGGCCGGAGGCATCGGGTCTCCTGACCAGCTACGTAGCGACGCCCGGTGGCCCGGGACCGTTCTACCACCAGCTCGGATTCGTCGACACCGGGGAAGTCGACGACGGCGAACTCGTGACGTTGCTGGCCTTCTGAGCCCGGCGACTCGCTAGACCGGGCCGGGTGTTGCACTGACGAGGAGGTCGGCGAGTTCTCCTGGGTTGGTCAGCCGCACGTCTCCGTCGAGCCCCTTCAGGCCGGCCGTGCTGGCTCCAGCGGAACGGCCTGCCTGCAGGCCAACTTCGGTGTCTTCGACGACGAGGCATCGCTTGGGTGAGATCCCCAACATCGAGGCCGCGCGGAGATAGCCCTCCGGGTCGGGCTTTCCCGCACTCACGTCCTCCACCGTCACGAGCACCGGCGGCGAGATGCCAACACGGCCGAGGCGGGCGGCAGCGAGCCGACGGTCCGCGCTCGTGACAATCGCCCACGGAAACCCTCGTCGATCGAGGGTCTCGACCAGTCGGAGTGCGCCAGGGGTCGGCACGACGTCGCCGAGGTCTTCGTACTGCATCATCAACTGGTCCGCCGCGGCATGATCAACCTGCTGATCGGTGAAGTCGGGTCGCAGCCTGCGAACGGTCACGTCCGCCGGTGCCCCGTGGGCGATGGCGAGCGCGGCATCGGGTTCGATTCCGTACTTGTGCGACCACAGAACCCAAGCGCGATCGACCGAGTCGTCGGAGTCAACGAGCGTTCCGTCCATATCGCAGAGCACGGCGAGAATTGATGCGAGATCCATCGGTCGGACTGTAGTGACGGTGAGAGGTACGCATTCCGAGGGGCTGTGTCGGATCGCCCACGAAGAGGCGCACCCGCTGACGGAGCAACGGCGAGAGTTGTGGTCTCGCTGGAGTTGCGGCCTACGGGTGCGCTCCCCGAGGGCACCCTAGGCACCATCATCCGGAGATTTCCAGTGGAATCTCGGGAGGGGGGACACTGGCTCAGTCGGACTTCGCTGGTTCGCAACGTCGGGGTCGGGCCCGGAGCGGGCCTCGTTGGCGGATCCACGAGTTCGGCGTCGGACTCCCGGTCGACATCAGGCGGAGCCTCACGATCCCGACAGCCTCGCATGAGCGGTCGTCCGTCTCCGCCTCTTGCCCGGTCCGGTCAGAACCGTTCGCGGGTGCTCCGCTCATCGTCGCCGGTTGATAGGGTGACGAGATGCCAATCTTCATGGACGTCCACAAGGACCTGGGCGATGTGACCGAGCAGGACATCAAGGGCGCGCATCAACGCGATCTCGAGATCCAGGATGAATACGGTGTCCAGTTCCTGACCTACTGGTTCAATAGCCCGGACGGCACTGCCTTCTGCCTGGTCGACGCACCGACCAAGGAGGCGGCAATCGCGGTCCACAAGCAGTCGCACGGCCTCGTGCCGCACAACATGGTCGAGGTCGAGAAGCCGACCGTGAGTCGGTTCATGGGTGATTGGGAGCGGAACGCTCCGGATATCGCGAGGAACGAGGATGAGAGACTCGACAGCGGTTTGCGGGCGATCATGTTCACCGACCTGGTCGGATCGACCGAGGTCAGCTCGCGCGAAGGCGACGCGAAGGCACTTGAGTTGCTGGACCGCCATGACGGGATCGTGCGTGAGGCACTCTTTGCATATGGCGGCCGGGAGGTCAAGCACACGGGCGACGGCATCTTTGCGTCGTTCAACTCCGTCAGCCGGGCCGTCGAGTGCGCCCAGGAGATTCAGCGAGCTTTCGGCGAACCGCTCAACGTCGATTCGCCCTCCGGTCGTGTCAGGATCGGTATCAGCGCAGGAGAGCCGGTCAGTCAGCACGAGGACCTCTTCGGTGCTGCGGTGAACCTGGCCTCCCGCATTTGCGGGCATGCCAATCCCGGTCAGATCCTCGTCTCGAGCGCCGTGCGCGAGCTCTCCGTGGGGAAGCAGATGTCGTATCAGGATCGCGGACCGATCGCTCTGAAGGGGTTCGACGACCCGGTCCGCCTGTTCGAGGTCCCGGTCGACGATTCGCCCGCCTCATAACGCTGCGAACCCAGGGTTCTCCACCTCGGATATGACGCCGACAGCCCGCGGAATGGAAGGGGGCGACGGTCCATCTCATTCTGAGGGCCCACGGCGTCAAATAGGATGCCGAGAACCCTGGGCTCGTAGCGTTATGGGGGTCGATTGCGGCTGCCGGATGCGGTCTCGACCCAATTCCTCGACATCGAACAGATGTTCGCCTAGGCTGCGCCGAGCATCGTGAATACCATCATTGTTGTTCGCGAAGCAGAATCTGTCACAGGCGCCCGGTACCTTGCGGGTCAGTCGAAAAAGGAGACATCGTGGCTCAAGACCGGACCGACCGGGGCGACCGGGATAAGAATGTTGAAACGGCCATGTCGCAGATCGAGCGCCAGTTTGGAACGGGCGCCATCATGCGGATGGGCGACGAAGAGATTCGCAAGATGGACGTGATCCCCACCGGGGCACTCTCGCTCGATCTCGCGCTCGGTATCGGTGGCGTGCCGCGAGGCCGCATCGTCGAGATCTACGGGCCGGAGAGTTCCGGCAAGACCAGTCTCGCCCTGCACATCGTCGCCGAAGCCCAGCGCAATGGCGGAATCGCCGCGTTCATCGATGCCGAGCACGCGCTCGACCCGATCTACGCCAGGGCCATCGGCGTCGACGTCGATGAACTGCTGATCTCACAGCCGGACACCGGGGAGCAAGCCCTCGAGATCACCGACATGCTGATCCGTTCCGGCGCCCTCGACGTGGTGGTGATCGACTCTGTAGCGGCGCTCGTGCCTCGCGCCGAACTCGAGGGCGATATGGGCGACACCCACGTCGGTCTCCAGGCCCGGCTGATGTCACAGGCGCTGCGCAAGTTGGCGGGTTCGATCAATCGATCCAAGACCACCGCAATCTTCATCAATCAGTTGCGAGAGAAGATCGGCGTGATGTTCGGGAGTCCTGAGACGACCCCCGGCGGGCGCGCCCTCAAGTTCTACGCGAGTGTCCGTATCGACATCCGCCGGATCGAAGCGATCAAGTCCGGCACCGACAACGTCGGGAACCGAGTGCGGACGAAGATCGTCAAGAACAAGGTCGCTCCGCCGTTCCGTCTTGCGGAGTTCGACATCATGTTTGGGGAGGGCATTTCGCGGGAGGGCAGCCTCCTCGACGTCGCCGTTGAAGAGGGCATCGTCAAGAAGGCCGGCGCCTGGTACACCTACGACGGCGACCAGTTGGGCCAGGGCCGTGAGAAGGCCAAGCAGTTCCTTCGCGACAATCCTGAACTCTCCGTTCAGCTTCAGGATCAGGTGCTCCGAGCGGTCGGTGTGATTGTCGACGAAGAGGAAGAGGCCGCCGATGCGGTCGAGACCTCGGAAGAGTCAGCGGAGTAGCCGCCGCGTTTTTCGCGTTCCGCGCGGGGCCGGAGTGCGGTACCATCACAGGTGACACACACCAGAACACTGATAACAAAGCGGTCGAGAACGCAAATGTCGATACGGAGAACAGCGAACCGAGAACCCAACCGGGGCTAGCGCCCCGACCTTGAGACGCTGTTGCCGGTGTGTGCCGAGCTCACGGGCTCGGCACGCTGCGTTCAAGACCACGGAACGGGGAAATGATGATGCAGTGGCTCGTAGCAGCCCTGGTGATCGTCGTTGTCGGCCTTGCATTCGTTGGGGGCTACGTGCTTTCCCGTCGGGGGGGTCGTGAGGCTACGCCCGATGAGACACTCGCAGATGCTCGACTCGAAGCGCAGCGGATCCTGGCTCGCGCCGAGGAGGAAGCCCGCTCGAAGGCTGAGACGTATCGCGACCGGGAAGACGCAACACTCGAACACCGACGGGTGGAGATGGGCTCCCAGGAGTCCCGTCTCACCCAGCGCGAAGCGACACTCGAACAACGAGCAGGGAATCTCGCCCAGCGCGAAGAACTCGTGATCGCGCGGGAACGGGCAGCCGAGATCGCGGTCTCCGAATCCGAGACCGCCAAGGAGGAGGCCCGTTCGGCGCTCGAACGCATCGCAGGATTCGACTCGAAGGCCGCCAAGGCGGAGCTCCTCGAGAAGGTCGAGACCGAGGCTCGTCGGGATGCCATGGTGCTGATCCGCGACCTCGAAGTTCGCGCCAGGGAGGAGTCAGAGCGGCGCGCTCGTCGCATCCTGGGCACCGTTGTCCAGCGACTGGCAGCCGACGTCGTCTCCGAGACGACCGTCTCGGTCGTGCCGCTGCCGTCGGACGACATGAAGGGTCGGATCATCGGACGGGACGGCCGGAACATCCGCACGTTCGAAGCGATCGCCGGTGTGAACCTGATCGTCGACGACACACCCGAGGCGGTCTCCGTCTCGACGTTCGATCCGGTACGCCGAGAGGTCGCCCGCCGTGCCCTCGAGAAGCTTGTCGAAGGCGGCCGGATCCATCCGTCGTCGATCGAAGAGGCCTACGAGAAGTCGAAGGAAGAAGTCGAGCAATCGGTGCGGGACGCCGGTGAGTGGGCCCTCCTCGAGATTGGTCTCACCAAGATGCACCCGGAGCTGGTCACGCTCCTCGGGCGCCTCCAGTACCGGACGAGCTATGGCCAGAACGTGCTGAACCACCTCGTCGAGGCGGCTCACATCGCAGGAATGCTCGCCGCCGAACTCGGAGTGGATGAGAAGGAGGCGAAGCGAGCTGCATTCCTCCACGACATCGGGAAGGCCGTGTCCCACGAAGTCGGTGGCTCCCATGCCCTCATCGGGGCCGAGATCGCCCGGCGATTTGGCGAGGACCCGGCGATCGTGCACGCCATCGAATCGCACCACAACGAAGTTGAGCCCCGCACGCTCACCGCGATCCTGGTGCAGGCAGCCGACGCGGTCTCTGCCGCCCGGCCGGGTGCGCGGCGTGAGGCACTCGAGTCGTACGTGCGTCGGCTTGAGAAGCTGGAGGAGATCGCCGGTGCGTTCTCCGGGGTGGCCAACGTCTTCGCGTTGCAGGCCGGCCGGGAGATTCGCGTCATCGTGGATCCCGAGAGTGTGGACGATCTCCAGGCGAGTGATCTAGCCCGCCGGATCGCCAGGAAGCTCCAGGAGGACCTTCAGTATCCCGGCCAGATCGAGGTGACGGTCATTCGCGAGTTCCGAGCCCGCGACTACGCCCGTTGATCGACCGGTCCGGCGAGCCATGAGCGATACAACCACCCTCGGGATGCCGACCGTGCGCGAGCCGCGCGAACCGCGGCGCGTCGGCGAGTCCTACTTCATCCGCACGTTTGGCTGCCAGATGAACGAACACGACTCGGAGAAGATTGCCGGCCTGCTCGAGGCAGACGGCATGGACCGTGCCGACGATGCGAGTGATGCCGACGTGGTGGTGATCAATACCTGCACGATCCGGGAGAACGCCGACCAGCGTCTCTACGGCTATCTCGGATCGCTGAAGGCGGAGAAAGAGCGAAACACCAACCTCCGCATCGTCGTCGGGGGATGCACCGCCCAGAAGGACAAGGAGATCGTCCGGGAGCGGGCATCCTGGGTTGACGTCGTCTTCGGAACGCACAACACGCACCGGGTATTGGATCTCCTCGATCAGGCCGACGAGTGGGGACCAGTCACCGAGATCTGGGACGAGACCAGCGACCCGGAGGCCGGGTCATCCCTGATGCCGACACGGCGCGAGTCCAATCACTCGGCCTGGGTCACGATCACCACCGGGTGCAACAACAGTTGCACGTTCTGCATCGTGCCCATCGTGCGCGGTGCGGAGATCAGCCGGCGGCCCGGGGATGTGATTCGTGAGATCCAGCGATTGGCCGACGACGGTGTGGTGGAGATCACGTTGCTCGGCCAGAACGTCAACTCCTATGGCCGTGATCTCGACCTCAATGGTCGGCAGCCGCTCTTCGCCGATCTGTTGCGACGGTCGGGCGAGATCGAGGGAATCGGCCGCATCCGATACACGAGCCCCCATCCAAAGGACTTCCGGGAGGATGTTGCTCTCGCGATGGCCGAGACGCCAACGGTCGCGGCCCAACTCCACCTGCCGCTCCAATCCGGAAGCGACTCCATCCTCGCTGCCATGCACCGCGGCTACACCGGCCAGCGGTTCCTCGAGAAACTCGCAATGGCCCGGCGCCTCGTACCCGATCTGAGTGTCTCCACCGACATCATCGTTGGATTCCCAGGCGAGACCGAGGACAACTTCGAGCGCACGCTCGAGGTGGTCGGTGCCTCCCGTTTCGACAGCGCCTTCATGTTCCAGTACTCACCCCGACCCGGTACGCCTGCGGCGGACATGGCTGAACAGGTGGCACCCGAGGTAGTCCAGGAGCGGTTCGATCGACTGGTCGAGGTCCAGAATGCCATCACGTTCGAGCGGAACCAGACCAGAGTCGGAATGGTTGAGACCGTGTTGACTGAGGGTCCGTCCCGCCGCGACGCCTCGATCGCGACCACACGCTCGGAGGGGAATCGCATCGTGCATGCTCCCGGCGTTTTCGAACCCGGGCGTTTCATGGATCTCCGGATCACCCGTGCGGCGCCGCACTACCTCGAAGGGATTCCGACCTGAACATCTACGCCGTCCTCGGGCCCACCGCGGCTGGGAAGTCCGACCTGGCGGAGGCGATCGCCGACCGACGTGGCGCAGAGATTCTCTCGGTCGATTCGATGCAGGTATTTCGGGGCATGGACATCGGCACCGCGAAGCCGAATGTCACGACCCGCATCCGATTCGCCTATCACCTCGTCGATGTTGCCGATCCGTCTGAGGAATACACGGCTGCAGAGTTTCAAGCCGCTGGGAGAGTGGTGCTCGACGCTGCCGACGCGAAGGGGAGCGATGTCGTGATCGCCGGTGGTTCGGGGCTGCACTTCCGGTCATTGGTGGATCCGCTCGCGTTCCCTCCGACCGACGATGAGTTGCGGACCCATCTCGAGGCGACCGATATTGAGGATCTGAGAGCGGAATTGCTGGCGGCGGATCCGGGGGCTGCTGCAGTCGTTGATCTTACGAATCCGCGGCGAGTGCTCCGTGCCGTGGAGATTCTGCGCCTCACCCACGCTACGCCGAGCCAACGGGCCCGATCG
>Ga0316191_10000811_pt1 | contig 20971 bp, 20 predicted proteins | sample Eddworburr2cm_MG_FD_204928 | JGI IMG/M metagenome (GOLD analysis project Ga0316191, IMG submission 204928) | Coastal sediment microbial communities from Maine, United States - Eddy worm burrow 2 cm | ecosystem: Environmental > Aquatic > Marine > Coastal > Sediment | place: USA: Maine... | reverse complement strand
CTGGCTCGCGTCATGTTCAGCGAACAGTTGTATCGGGCCTGGACCCTGACGCAAGGACATCCCTACCATCGTGACTGAAGCCGCACTGCACCTGGCGTCGTCATCGCCGAGGCGGGTGGAAATTCTCACCGCGCTGGGACTGACATTTACCGCGGCAGGCGTCGATATCGACGAGACGCCGCTTGCGGGCGAGAACGTAAGCGATATGGTTCTGCGTTTGGCCGAAACCAAGGCGCAAGAGGCCGCGAAACAGCACAGCGGCCTGGTGCTGGGTTCGGATACCGCCGTCGAACTGGATGGCGTGATCTTTGGCAAGCCGAAAGACGAGCAAGACGCACTCGATATGCTGGCGCGACTGTCCGGTCAGAGCCACCGGGTGCTGACCGGAGTAGCCATTGTCAGCGGAGACCGCGTCTGGCGGGATCTGTCCGTTACCCGCGTGAGTTTTCGCGAAATTCAAGCGGACGAAGCGCGCCAATACTGGCAAAGTGGGGAGCCGGAAGGAAAGGCGGGAGCCTATGCGATCCAGGGTCGCGGCGGTGTGTTTGTCGATTCGATATCCGGTAGTTATTCCGGCGTGGTTGGACTGCCTGTATTTCAGACTGCGCGCCTGCTGCAGCAGGCGGGCGTAGGGGTGATGAGCGCCACATTGACAGAGGATGTATCTGCAGAATGACGGACGAATCACAACGAGAAGAGATTCTGGTCAATGTCACGCCGCGCGAAGTGCGAGCGGCATTGCTGGAAAACGGCTTCCTGCAGGAAGTGTATATTGAGCGTGCGGCGCGCCGTGGGCTCATCAGCAACATTTACAAAGGGAAGGTCTCCCGCGTATTGCCTGGCATGCAGGCTGCGTTTATCGATATCGGTCTTGAGCGCACCGGATTCCTGCACGCATCGGATATTTCCAATGGCCATTCGCCCGATGCCGCCGATGCGACCACGCCCGACATACGCGAGTTGATTCGAGAGGGCAGCGAGGTTGTGGTGCAAGTTGTGAAGGATCCGCTGGGCACCAAGGGAGCGCGGCTTTCCACCTTTATCACCCTGCCGTCCCGGTTCCTGGTTTTGCTGCCTGCCGGAAGTGGCGTTGGCGTATCTGCGCGTATTGAGGACGAGGGAGAACGCGAACGCCTGCGCACGATGCTGGAGGATATGCTGCAGGGACTCGACGAACCGGGCGGCGTAATAATAAGAACCGCGGCCGAGGGCGCGCCAGCGGAAGCACTGCGTGCTGACCTGAATTTCTTGCTCAAAATATGGTCGGCCGTTCAGCTTAAGTGCAGCAAAGGCAAGGTAAAAACACTGATTCATGAGGATTTGCCGCTGCCGATCAGAATCATGCGGGATATGGTTACCAGCGATGTTGAACAGATCCTGGTTGATTCCGACGAGGACTTTGCGAGTATGAAAGCTTTCGCCGCCAGTTTCTTGCCCGAGTTGGAGCCGAAGCTTGTTCATTATAAAAAGCGCCGGCCGATTTTTGACCTGCATGGCGTTGAGGACGAGATCAAGAAATCTCTGGACCGAAGTATCCCCTTGAAGTCGGGCGGATACGCGATTTTTGACCAGACGGAGGCGATGACAACGGTTGATGTAAATACGGGCGGCTACGTCGGGCATCGTAACCTGGAAGAGACGATTTACAGGACGAACCTGGAAGCTGCTGTCGCGATTGCACGGCAACTGAGGCTGCGCAATCTCGGTGGCATCATCATTATCGACTTTATTGATATGGAAGTTGAAGAACACCGCAATCGAGTGATGGAAGTTCTCGAGAAATCCCTGGCGCGCGACCATGCGCGACATCATTTGACGCCGGTCTCGCCACTCGGCCTGGTCGAGATGACCCGCAAGCGCACGCGCGAAAGCTTGCAGCGTATCCTGTGCAAGGACTGCAGCTACTGCAATTCGCGTGGATTCATTATGTCGGCAGAAACTGTCTGCTTCGAAGTGTTTCGTGAGGTAATTCGTCAGCATCGACAGTTCACGTTTGATGAGTTGCTGGTATTGGCCCATCAGGATGTTATTGACCTGTTACTGGATGAAGAATCGAATGGCTTGCTGGAGCTGGAACAACAGATCGGGAAACCCATACGTTTGCAGCCGGAATCGCTCTACCTGCTCGACCAGTTTGACGTCGTTCTGATTTGACGCACATGCCCTGAACGGAACACATGAAAAAACTGCTGCAAAACATACTGAAGATACTGGCCTACCTTGCGGCGGCCATGGTAATTCTGCTCGCCGTGGCTGTGGGCCTGTTCCGATTGTTGTTGCCGCGGTTGCCGGAGTACCAGGAGGAGATTAAAGCCTGGGCGGACGCGGCGATTGGAATGCAGGTGGAATTTGCGGACATGAATGCGCGGTGGCGGCTGAGTGGACCGGAGCTGACGTTCCAGGACGCTGAACTGACCATTCATGACGCAGAGTCGAGCCTGATCTCCGCCGGCGAGGTCAGCGTCGGCGTAAGCCTGGTTCGATTGCTCAAGGATCGCGAACTGGTTGTCGATCGGATCTATATTCGAGGTACCGAATTGACGCTGCAATTGACGGAAAGCGATGGCTGGCTGGTGCAGGGAATGCCAATCGGCGAGGTCGTCGGATCGCGGAAAGTGCCATCAAATCAAACAGACAATGTCGAGATCATCGCCGATGACATCACCGTTGATTACCTGCTGCCTGACAGCAGCGACGTTCTTACTTTTGAGCTCGATAGCCTGGAAATTGCGCGCGACAATGCACATGTACTTATCGACGCGGCCATCAATCTCCCGGAAAGTATGGGTGGGCGGCTGGACCTGGCCGCTACACAGCGCGCCGAAGAAGCCGAGCAGGGGATCTGGCAATTTTACGTTGAAGGAAGCGGTCTTTCGATTCCCGGCTGGGCTGCTCTCGATACGCACAGATTCCCGCAGTTCAGATCGGGAATGCTGGATCTCAGTGCATCGATACAATACTCGGCTGCCGTTATTGACCGCGCAACGGCTAACTTCGTACTTAATGATCTGGAAGGCATGGATTTGTCTGTCTCGGCGGAGTTCGGCCTGCAGGGGCGTGTTGAATATTCAAAAGACGACAGCGGCTGGTTGGTTGCCGCATCGAATCTGGTCGCCAGCACCGCCGCTGGTGTCTGGCCGCGGTCAACGCTGAGCCTTGAAGTCAGTAATAACGCCGATGACGAATTAAGAGCGTTGTCGACGTCGGCCAGTTACTTGCGGCTGGATGACTGGAGCTATATCGCAGAATGGTTACCGAATGACGTTCGAAAGAAACTGACCGATTTCGACCCGACGGGGGTCGTGCGAAACCTGCAGCTTGATCTGGATGAATTGCAGCAACGAGAGCAACCGGAGCAATCAGGGGGCCAGCCCGAATTTGCTCTAGCCGCCGTTCTGGATGGCGCCGGAATCGCAGCGACAGAATCATTCCCGGGATTACGCAATATCAGCGGACTGATAAGAACGGACAACAATGGCGGCAGGCTGGAGATCGAGTCCACGCAGCTGGTTGTTGACCTTGCATCGCAACTCGATGAAGAGATTGCATTTGATGACGCCAACGGAACAATAATCTGGCGTCGAAATGCGGAAGGGGTCATCATACTTTCAGACAGCGTTCGTATCCGAAATGCCGAGATCGATAGCCAAAGCAGCCTGCAAATAAATATTCCCGCCGGTTCATCCGCACCGGTTGTCGACTTTCAGAGCACCTGGAGCATAAACGACATAGCTGCCGTCAAACGCTATTTGCCGGCTAAACATATCAAGCCGTCATTGTATCGCTGGCTTAGCGTTGCGCTGGTAGAGGGAAACGCGCAGCGCGGCACGATGCGCCTCAGCGGACCGCTCGACAAGTTTCCATTTGACAATGGCGAGGGTATTTTCAGGATTGAGAGCCACTTCGAGAATACGACACTGCGGTATGCGGAATTGTGGCCGGACGCGAAGAACATGTCACTGGACGTGGTGCTTGACGGCATGCGACTTTATTCGCATCGCAATTCGTCCAACAATGAGGGCAACAATATTGTCGACGCGAAAATCGAGATACCCGATCTGCGACATCCCATTCTCAGTATCGACGCGTTCGCCACGGGTTCGCTCGAAAGCATTCGGGAGTTCTCCAGAAACAGCCCTATCGCAAGCGTGTTTGGTGGGCACCTGGAAAGGGTCAGTGTTGACGGTGATGCGTCATTCAATTTGCTATTGACCTATCCGATTTCGGATCGTGAGAACTACGAGTTCACTACGAGTATTCAAACGAGTGGCGGAACCTTGTCATTCAGCGGTTTTCAACCACCATTGACGGATTTGAATGGCATCGTCACCGTTTCGCGTGACAGCATCAGTTCGGAATCCTTGTTCGGCCGGTTTTTGGGCGAACAGGTGAACATAAACCTGCGGCCCGCAACGGAAGATGAATCGTCATACTCGATCATCGCCGAAGCGAACGGGCGGCTTACCGATACCGGTCTCGTGACGGAACTGGCACCACCGATGGAAAATATCATCGCTGGCGCAACTGACTATCGTGCGAGCATTCGATTTCCCAGGGGAGGTCTTGAAAACCCTGCGCCGTTTCAAATCGTCATCGACACAAACCTCGACGGCATGAGCATCGACCTTCCGGTGCCGCTGCAAAAACCGGCGAATTCAGAGATGCCACTGTCTTTCAGCATCGAGTTCCCGCAAGAAGGGAGTATCCATTCAAATGGCAGCCTGTCGGCCGATCTGAACTGGACCCTTGCCTTTCTGAACCTGGAAGAGTCGGGGTGGGACTTTGACCGGGGTACACTGACCGTCGGTGGCGAATTGCCAGAGCCGCCGGACGTGCGCGGGTTGCATATTAACGGCGAGACTGACGGTGTAATCCTCGACGACTGGCTCGCACTTGGCAGGGCCAAGAGCGGAAAAACCGGTGTCGCTGATCGCATACGTTCCATTGATCTCGCTTTAGGCAACCTGAATGTAATAGGACAGGACCTGAAGAATCATCGCATTGAAGTGCAACGCAGCGGGCAGGACTGGCTGGTTATGGTGAGCGGTGACAAGGTGCTCGGTACCGTTACTGTGCCGTACGACTTCGCATCTGGCCGTCCGTTGGTGATCGATATGGAGTCCCTGATCTTGCCGGGCGCAGACGCTGAGCTTGCCGAGGGTCGAAACGAAAACAAGACAACGGATCCGCGAAACATACCGCCGCTCAGCATCAAAGCAGCAAATTTTGCGCTGGGCGATCGATTCTTCGGTGCGTTGAATGCGGAATTCCTTAGCACCGAGCGAGGTCTGCAGGCGACATCGCTGGTTACCCGGGACGCGAGTTTTTCCGTGGAAGGCAGCGCCGGTTGGCTGGTCGATCCATCTGATAATTTCAGCCAGAGTACCTACCTGAACGCGAAACTGAAAAGCACGAACATCGAGGCTACGATGAAGCAGCTCAATTATACGCCCGGTATCGCAGGCGAAGATCTGGAAATTGACATCGATATCAATTGGCCGGGCGGCCCGGCAGAGGACTTTCTTGATCATATCAATGGCGAGGTCGGCCTGCGCTTCGGTGCGGGGACACTGGATGACGTTGAGCCAGGCGCCGGACGCGTATTCGGCCTGATGAGCGTGGTCGCTTTGCCGCGCCGATTATCGCTCGACTTCAGCGACGTGTTTGAGAAAGGTTTCGGTTTTGACACTATCACCGGCACATTCAGGATCGAAAAAGGACAGGCTTATACCTGCAATTTATCGCTCGAAGGGCCGGCGGCTGACGTTGGCATCGTTGGTCGAGCTGGCCTTGCGACCCGGGACTACGATCAGACAGCCATCGTTAGTGCAAACGTTGGCAACACCTTGCCCATCGTTGCTGCCGTCGTCGCGGGCCCGCAGGTCGCGGCTGCCCTATTGATCTTCTCGCAAATATTCAAAAAACCACTGCAGGAGGTCGGGCAGATCTACTACGGTATCGACGGTTCATGGGATGAGCCAGAAGTGGCGGCAGTGGATGTCACTCGATTAGCATCGAACAGCGCATCCGCGGGCTGTCTTAAAGAGGCCAGTCAGAACTGAAATGCGGAATATCTGGCAAATTCGGCACAAGCGATGCACCATCGTTTTCCGCTACAGGCAGTTTCAAAGGGTTGAATGAGTTGGCAGACGGTCAGAACACAGAAAATACCATCGATAATGTAATGTCGCAGGTGCTCCAGCCGACAGGGCTCGACGAGCGTCACATCAGCAATGCGCTGGGTTCATTGAACCTGAAGGATGTTGACATCGCCGACCTGTATTTCCAGGTCAGCCGCCAGGAAAGCTGGTCGGTCGAGGATGGCAAACTCAAAGAGGGCAGCTTTAATCTCGACCAGGGCGTTGGAGTCCGTGCCGTGTGCGGAGAAAAAACCGGCTTCGCGTACTCCGACGAGTTGCTGATTCCGTCGCTCGAGCAAGCGGCAAGTGCAGCCCGGGCTATTTCCCGACAGGGAGAATCGAAGTCCGTGCGGATCCAGGCGAAAGGAGTTCCAACGACGGCTCTTTATCCGGCGGTGGATCCCACAACCAGCATTTCAGACGAAACGAAGACCACCCTGCTGGCCGAACTTGATGTCGCGACTCGGGCGCTGGACAAGCGCATCGAGCAGGTCATCATCGGCTTGACGAGTGTGCAGGACCTGGTACTGATTGCGTCAGCTGACGGAACCTTGGCGGCGGACGTTCGCCCCCTGGTCCGACTCAACGTCAGTGTCATCCTGGAAGAAAACGGTCGTCGCGAGCAAGGGTATTCCGGTGGGGGCGCCCGTGCGGGACTCGATTTTTTCGTCGACAGCGACCTTCCCGTCGAGCTGGCGAAAGAAGCGGTGCGACAGGCCAGCATACAGCTCGAAGCGGGGCCCGCGCCGGCAGGCTCGATGCCGGTTGTGCTGGGTTGCGGCTGGCCCGGTATCCTGCTTCACGAAGCGGTAGGGCATGGCCTCGAAGGCGACTTCAATCGAAAGGGTACGTCAGCATTCAGCAGCCTGCTTGGCCAGGCGGTGTCGTCGCCCCTGTGCACCATTGTGGATGATGGCACGATGCCCAATCGTCGCGGTTCGCTTTCCATCGATGATGAAGGTACTCCGGGTCAATACAATGTCCTCGTTGAAAAGGGCGTGTTGCGCGGGTACATGCAGGACAAACTCAATGCACGACTGATGGGTGTAGCGCCAACCGGAAATGGAAGGCGTGAATCATTTGCCCATGCACCCATGCCGCGGATGACGAATACGTATATGTTGCCCGGACCGCATGATCCCGGCGAAATTATTGCGTCGGTGTCGAAGGGTATTTACGCTCCGAATTTCGGTGGTGGGCAGGTTGATATCACGTCCGGCAAGTTCGTATTTTCTGCCAGTGAGGCTTACTTGATTGAAAACGGCAAGGTGACATCGCCCGTCAAAGGGGCCATGTTGATCGGAGACGGTCCGGAGGCGCTGGGCAAGATTTCGATGGTCGGCAACGACCTGCAACTTGACCGCGGTGTGGGAACTTGTGGCAAGGACGGACAGTCTGTCCCTGTCGGTGTTGGACAACCGACTCTGAAGATCGACGAGCTTACGGTTGGCGGCACGTCCTGAACGGCCCCGGCAGTCGCGATCTGACATAATGCCGCGACAAAATATACTGTATGTGAATTGCTTCAACGAATGAAGATTATGTCCGTAGTATTTTGTGGTTCTCGCATGGAGGATAGAGACGCATGGCTTTCGAAAATACAATAACAGAGCAGGACATGGACGCAACAAGTCGTCAGTTCATTCAGGGGCTAAAAACGGACCCGGGCCCCAGAGACGCCGACCTCGATATTGATGGGCTCTCGGAGTCATTTCTCGCTCGCATCCTGGGCTTGTTCTCTTCAGATAAATCCTGACAAAACACTTTATTAATCAATAAGTAATAAGTCTGCACGGAATCACCGGGCGACGCTGATGTGTGTTGTCCGGGATTTTGGCGGCTGGACTATTGCTGTGTCTCAACGGACAATAGTGCAAATTCGAAAACAAAAGTGGCGCGACATGTGGGTGTCCAAACCAATTTATGAAAGCCTGCCGTATTTTTACCTGGTGGTCGGAGCGGTAACGCTGGCAACTTCAATGTACCTGAATCACTGGATCTGGCCTGAGATTTGTTTCAGCGTTGGTTTGTTTGGCCTGGTAGCGGGACTGACCGTCTGGTTGAAGCGTCGTGACTTTCGGAATCACAATCATCGCGCAGGCGATGGCGCTGATTACTGAATAATATCGGCGACTTTATCAAGCCTGTTTTTCGTGGGCGCCAGAGTCGCTGGCATTGGCGGCGGCCTTTTTCTTCAGCTCCGGGCTTCGCAAGTCAGAGTAAATCAATTCGTGAATGCCTAAAGAGACCACGTCTCCGTCATGCAGATGGTGGACTTGAACGCGTTCTTCATTAATGACAATGCCATTGGTGCTGTTCAGGTCAACGATCGTACAGCCACCTTCGTCGCTGGTCAGCCTGGCGTGACGTCGACTGACAAACTTGCTCTTGATGAATATATCGTTTTCCTGTGAGCGACCGACGACAACGGATCCGGCAAACAGGTCGTACTCAGCAATAATCTGGTTATTTTCGCGGACGGCGATTTTCGTCAGGTATTCGTGGGGCTTGTTCGTATCTGCAACCTTGGTCAGTTTTCGATAACGGCCGGTTGTTGTTTCATGCTCTTGCCATCCCAGTTCATCCGCTGCCGACAGGATGTCAGCCTTTTCGACGACATATCTTTCGTCGGCGAAAACGCAAAGTAACGCAGTATCACAAAGCGTGTTGATCAGCCGCGGTACGCCGCCGGTGAATCGATGAATCGTTTCGTAAACATCACCGGCGAACAGCATTTTGTCTTCACGTCCAGCGACAGCGACCCGGTGTTCGACATATTCACGCAACTCTCGTTTATCGAGTGGCCCGATATGGAAACGCAATCGGACGCGCTGCACCAGTTGCTTCAGGCTCTTCGATTCGAGCTTGTCTTTTAATTCCGGCTGACCGGCCAGGATGATCCGAAGGACTTTTTCCTTGTGGGTCTCGATGCCGGAAAGCAAGCGAATCTCTTCAAGGACCTTCTTCGAGAGGTTTTGCGCCTCGTCGACAATCAACACGACTTTCTTGCCATTTGAATACTGCTCGATGAAGAACATGTTGAGCATGTCCAGCAGCTCAACCTTTTTCTTGTCGAAGGGCTTGAAGCCAAATTCGGTTAACACGGATTGCAGAAATTCTGTGGTCGACAGTTGCGTTTGCGATATCACCGCGTAAACAACATCGTCGGGCAACTCGCTCAGAAAACTTTGCAATAAAGTGGTCTTGCCGGAACCGATTTCACCGGTAATCACGACGAAGCCATCCGCCAGCCAGATGGTTGACTCCATATACGCCTTTGCGCGCGCGTGCTGCTTGCTCCAGTAGACGAAGTCCGGATCGGGGGACAGCCTGAACGGTTGCTCGTTAAATTTGAAGTGACTCAGATATGACATGACGGTTTAAAATGGGCGTGATCGCTGACCCCGAGATCGTTAATCCTTTGTATGTTCTTGTTCCTGCTAGTGTACCTGTATTCTCTCATTCTAGCGTAGCAGGCCGCCCCGAAATGGGAGGCAATCGAAGTTTTGTCAGCTGGAAAGTGCGTCCTGCAGTCTCTGGAGCTGCTTGTCGCGCTCCTCGGCGCTTCTGCCAACCACGGTCGCATGACCAAGTTTTCGACCTGGTCTCGCACTCTTGCCGTAATCATGGATGACCGCGTCAGCTGCCTGATACAGTGAAAAATCGTCAGGCATGGACCCGATAATATTTACCATTCCGGGAAACCCCCTGACCGAGGTGTCGGACAGCGGTATGCCGGCTATGGCTCGCAGGTGGTTCTCAAACTGGCTGGTCACTGCCCCTTCGATGGTCCAGTGCCCGGAATTGTGGACGCGTGGCGCGAATTCGTTGGCTAGCAGTCGGTTCCCGTCGACGAACAATTCGAGTGCAAGCACGCCAACGTATTCAAGTCGGGTTAGCAGGCGATCCAGATAATCGTTGGCGATAATTCTCAGCTGGTCGTCCACAGCGAGCGCACGCGATACTCTCAGAATACCGTCACGATGTTCGTTCTCGGACAAAGGGTAAGTAACGATGCTGCCGCTCACGCTTCGTACACCAATAGCAGATACTTCTCGATCGAAAGACACAAATTGTTCCGCGATCAGATCCTTTCCACCGAGAGACTCGAACACCTTCGACGCGTCGTTCTCGTCGCGCAACACGGCCTGGCCTTTTCCGTCATACCCAAGACGACGGGTTTTGACGACCAGCGGCAGGCCGAGCGAGGCAGCAGCTTGTTGCAGGTCATCTGCGGAATCGATCGCGCGATACCCTGGAATGGGAATCTGAAGTGACTCGAAAAGCTGTTTTTCTTCAAGCCGATCCTGCGCATACTCCAGCGCCGGCGGAGGTGGGTATATTGGACACATCGACTCAATAGCCCGGACGGACGCGACCGGTACGTTTTCAAATTCGTAGGTAATGACATCGCAGGATTCTGCGAGCGTAGTCAGGGCGGCTTCGTCGTCGAACGCAGCGGCGATTACGCGCCCGACCGATGCGGCTGGCGGATTTTCCGATGGATCGAGAAAGATGCATTCGAGCCCGAGCCGCGCAGCCGCGATTCCCAGCATCTGTCCCAGTTGTCCCGCACCGATTATGCCAATGGTATTCATTCAACTATCCTACAGAGACGATTAGCCCCGCCAATCCCAACGGAATTCAATTCAGGATTAGCTCTCAGCTGCCGTCGCGCGGATTATCGTTGGCGAGTACGGCTTCCGTTTGCGTTCGCCGAAACGCGTCCAGTGCGGCTGCAATATCGGTGTCGTGAAGCGCCAGAATTGCGGCGGCCATTAATGCAGCATTAATGGCGCCTGCTTTGCCGATCGCCATGCTACCCACGGGTATGCCGCCCGGCATTTGGGCGATTGAAAGCAGCGAGTCCATGCCGTTTAGGGCCTTCGACTGCACCGGCACGCCCAACACCGGTATGCGCGTTTTTGCCGCTGCCATGCCTGGCAAATGCGCAGCGCCTCCCGCACCCGCGATGATGACCTGCAGGCCGTTTTCGACGGCTGATGCGGCGTAATCAAACAGGAGATCGGGAGTGCGATGCGCGGACACGACCCGAACTTCATGCTCGACGTTCAGCGTATCCAGTGTCTTGCTTGCGTGCTTCATTGTGTCCCAGTCAGAACGGGACCCCATAATGATGCCGATTTTTGCAGTCATTTTATTTTCAGAAATTGGAGGGTTAACGGCGTATTCTATATTCCCGGACCAGCGATGTGTTGCTGATCCGCGAGTATTCGATGAATTTCCCGGAATATTTTCCGTCGGATCTCCCGGCGAAGCTTGCCGTCCGACGCGCCTTCGTGGCTTTTGACGTAGCTGTCGAGCTGTCGGCTCGCGCCGCCGGACTCAGCATAAAATGCCTGCAAGGCAGTGTTGCCTTCGGTCGCCAAGCGGTCGCGCCATCGCTCCGCTCGTTTGAAAATCGCTTTGTCATGTCGATCCGACTGCCCGAGCACAACGAGCGCCGCGCGGATGGGTTCGGGATCGACATCTCGCATGATTTTGCCAATCAGCTGTTTCTGCCGTCGCAGTGCCCCATGCGCCGTTATTCTCCTGGCTTCACGAACCTGTTCGATCAGGTATTCGTCCGTCTGGATCGCGTCAAGCTCCTCATCGCCAAGCAGGATGAGTTGTTCGCCCAGTGCCTGTAACTCCTGGTACTCACGTTTTCGTGCGCTCTTGCTGGGCTTTGCGTCTGTCACGGGCTAAGCTTCGGTTCCGTCATCGCGTGGTCGGGGCACGATATTAGCATGCGGCCGCGAGTTTTCGCCCCGCTGGTAAAGTCCGACATAAAGGAAAGATCTGAACATGAATTCACTCGCAAGCCGGTCAGTGAAAGATCAGCAATCATTGCAATCCATCGCACAGAAAATGCTGGACGAGGCCGTACGGCAGGGCGCGGATCAGGCCGAGGCTGCAGCGAATCACGATATCGGCTTAAGTGTGACGGCGCGACTTGGTGATGTCGAAAACCTGGAATACACCAATGATCGCGGCGTCGGGATCACGGTGTATGTTAACTCCTGCAAGGGCAGTGCCAGCACATCCGATTTCAGTGACAGCGCGCTCGTCGAGGCCGTTACCAAGGCAATGACGTTCGCAAAACATACGGCACCGGATGAGTACGCGGGACTCGCCGATGCGGACAGGATGGCGACGGACATCCCGGACTTATCGCTCGCACATGAGTGGAATTTGCAGTCCAGTGATGCGATCGACCTGGCGATTGAATGTGAAGATGCCGCGAGAGCCTATGACAAGCGCATAAGCAACTCGGAAGGCGCCACTGTATCGACCAGCAATGGTTCGCGCGCGTACGGCAATACACACGGCTTCCTGGCCAGTTTTCCGCGTAGCAGCCACAGCATTAGTTGCATGGTATTGGGTGAGGTGGATGGCGATATGCAACGCGACTACTACTATTCGACGTCGCGTGATCCGGCCATGCTGGACAGCCCGAAGACGATAGGAGAGCTAGCCGCGCAGCGAACGATCAACCGCCTTGGTGCGAGAAAAATGAAGACGATGCAGTCACCGGTCGTTTTTTCTGCGGAACTTGCACGCGGCTTCATTGGGCATGCGATTGGAGCGGTATCGGGCGGTGCTCAATACCGCCGGTCAACTTTCTTGCTTGACGCTGCGGGCGAACAAATTTTTCCGGACTTTGTGCAAATCCAGGAGCGTCCACATATCATCGGTGCGATTGCGAGCGCGCCATACGACGCGGAGGGCGTCGCGACGTTTGATCGCGAGCTGGTCACCGATGGCGTTTTGCAGGGCTATATTCTCGGCTCTTATTCCGCTCGCCGACTGGGCCTGGAAAGCACCGGGAATGCGGGCGGTGCGCATAATCTCCTGGTCTCGGGAAACGCTCCGGACCAGCAACACCTGTTGTCACAGATGGGCACCGGTCTGCTCGTGCATGAATTGATCGGGCAGGGCGTAAACGGCGTTACGGGCGATTACTCACGGGGTGCTGTCGGGTTCTGGGTAGAAAACGGCGAAATCGCGTATCCCGTGCACGAGATCACCATTGCTGGAAATTTGCGCGAACTCTATTCAGGGATCTCCGCGATAGGCGAGGATCAGGACTTACGTGGCGGTATTCGCTGCGGGTCATTGCTGGTCGACCATATGGCGATCGCCGGAGCCTGATCTAAGCGCTACTTCCCTGTTCGATTTCGTCGAGCAAGTCTGCAAGCGTTTTGTCTCCGACCACGTCGGCCATTGCAGTTTCCAGATCATGGCCGAGAACATCGACTTCGCGGCTCCAGGTTGGGTCGCGGTACGAGCCTGTTTCACCTTCAACGCGCACGACCGCCAGTATGTCGCGCAACTTGATTCGTGACATTTCTTTTCCGGGAATGAGCTGCTCGTGTTCCGTTGAGGTCAGATAACCCTCTTCCTCAAGCGCGGTGCCGATTGGCGTTAATGCGATCGACGGGATATTTAGCGCGGAGCTGATGCCGCGTGTATCGACATGCTGTTCACCGGTCCTGAATGACTGGCCAACCAGCATCATGATATTGAGCGCCAGACGTTCGCGCATCGCATTTGATAGCCGCGGTTCCTGCCGGCCTATTCGCAGGAACGCCGGGTTCTGGTAATAAAATGCCAGCTGAGCGCCAATGAGCAGCACGAGCCAGTTAAGGTATAGCCAGATCAACGCGAAAATTGCGACGGCGAAATTCGCGTACATGTTTTGCGTGCGCGCTGCGGTAACAACAAACGTTGTGAATATGATGGCCATCGTTGCCCACATGATGCCGCCGCCCAGCCCGCCGACCAGAGCCGACGAGATGTTGACCTTGGTGTTTGGCATGAACATGTACAGAAATGCGAAAACACCGCTGATAATGACGAATGGCATCAGCTTGCCGGCAAATAACAACATTTCACCTACGCCCGGCAGGCCACTAATGTACTGAATGACGGAGCTGCTGCCCATGGAGCCGATGATACTAAGTGCGGTCACCATCATGATCGGGCCGACAATAAGCACAACCATGTAATCAGTGAAACGGCCCGCGAGACTTCTCGGTTTGCTCACATACCAGACGTAATTGAAGCTGGCTTCGATCTTCTGAATAGTGGAAATCACGGTCCAAAGCAAAATGATCATGCTGACGCCGCCGAGAAGTCCGCCTTTGACATTTTCAACAAGGCCCAGAATTCTGGCGGTAATCTTATCGCCCTGTTCACCAAGTGGCGCGAGTGCATTGCTGAGGTAGGGTTCCAGTTGATCGAAAACGCCGAACCCTTTCAATATGGCGAACATGAATGCAAGCAATGGAATAATTGAAAGCAAAGTCGTATAGACCAGGCTCATTGCCCGCAAATTCAATTCGCCGGAGAAAATATCGCGCAAGATCCCGTACAAGTAGCGCAACACGGTCGCGAGGATCTTTCCAAACGGGCCCAGTTTCTCGAACTTGTCTGACCAGACGAGTTCTTCAATTGTTTCGGTTGGGTTTGCAATCTTCAATGTAGAGCTCCCGTCCGGTGAGCAAGCTTAAGCAGTGAGAATGCGTAAAACCTCTCGATACTTGTCACCGGTTTGCTGCAAAACGTTGGCGGGCAATGTCGGGCCCGGTGCCGTCTTGTCCCAGTCCAGTGTATCAAGGTAGTCACGGACAAACTGCTTGTCAAAACTTGGCGGGCTGATTCCTGTCGCGTATTCGTTTGCAGGCCAGAAACGTGAGGAATCCGGCGTCAGGATTTCGTCGATGATATGCAAGGTGCCGGCGTCATCCAGGCCGAATTCGAATTTCGTATCGGCAATGATAATGCCGCGTTCGCTCGCGTATTCGGTGGCGCGTTCGTAGATTTGCAGCGTGAGATCTCTTACTTGCGCCGCCAATGCATCGCCAATCAGCCCGGCTGTTCGCGCGAAGTCTATATTCTCGTCATGGTCGCCAGCCTCTGCTTTGGTCGCCGGCGTGAACAAGGGCGTTGGCAACTGCGCTGCCTGCGGCAGGCCGGTTGGCAGATCGATGCCGCAGACCCTTCCTGTGTTCTGGTAATCGCGCCAGCCGGAGCCGATCAGATAGCCTCGTGCTACCGCTTCAATCGGCAGCGGTCTTAGACGCTTGACGACAATGCTGCGCGACTCGAGCTCTTTGGCGAGAGATGGGTCGCCGATAATGTCGGCAAGTGATCGTGTGGTCAGGTGATTCGGCACGATGTCTTCCATCATCCGAAACCAGAAATTGGATATCTCTGTCAGAACCTGTCCCTTGCCGGGTATCGGGTCCGGCAATATGACGTCATAGGCCGATAGCCGGTCGGTGGTTACTATCAACAGGTGCTGATCATCGACGGCGTAAATGTCCCTGACCTTGCCTCGGGCAATAAGCGGCAGGTCCGGGATGCTGGATTCAAACAGGGCAGACGAGGTCATTCAGACGTTATCGCGTAAGCACAGGATGGCAGGATAATGGCCTGTCGGAATCGATGCTGCAAGCCGCACGGATAGGAATCGGTGCTCCGTAACGTTAGCATGGCGACCATGAATTACTGGGGCAAGATTATTGGCGGCGTCCTCGGACTTGCCACCGGCCGTCCACTACTGGTGGTGCTCGGAATTATCCTTGGCCACCAGTTTGACCGTGGCTTCGCCGACCGGTTTTCGCGGTTCAGGGCGGAAGGCCAGCGCACGTTTAGCTTGCCGGAGGGATTTGCCCGAGCGTTGTTCCAGGTAATGGGGCATATAGCAAAATCCGATGGCCGGGTAACCGATGATGAGATTCGCGCCGCGCGTGCGCTGATGCACAGGCTCAACATGGGGCCGACACAAATACGGCGGGCCATCGGCTGGTTTGCCGAAGGCAAGGAACCCGCCTTTCCACTGCAAGAAACGCTTCGACAACTGCGTGCACAGTTTGCCCGCCAGGCAGAACTCCGGTCATTGTTCGTACGACTCCTGATGGAAGTTTCCTTATCGAAAAGCCGCTTGCAGCGCGTCGAACGAAATATTCTGTGGAATGTTTGCAAGGAACTCGATATTTCCCGCGTAGAGATGGCGCAGGTTGAAGCTATGCTTCGGGCCCAGCGCGGCTTTCGAAAATCGCCACAGGGCGATTCAGATGCTGCCAAAGTTTCACGGGCCTACGGCACTCTCGGTATCGATCGGTCCGCGACGAACGACGAAGTAAAAAAGGCCTATCGGCGACTGATGAACAAACATCACCCTGACAAGATTGCGTCCAACAATCCCGATGCGGCGGTTATTGATCAAGCAGAGCGACAGACACGCGAAATCCGCGGAGCCTACGACCTCCTGAAAACCAGGCGGTCTATGCGTTAATGGACGGACATTCGCCCCGGTATCGTTGCTGCATTTGACCCGGCTTATTGCTACAGTTTGAGGGCGAACTGCTGAGGACAAAAATGTGGAACCCCTGATTGCACCATCAATATTATCCGCCGATTTTGCGCGGCTGGGCGACGACGTCGCCGCTGTTCTCGACGCCGGTGCCGACATTGTGCATTTCGACGTCATGGACAATCATTTCGTACCCAACCTGACAATCGGCCCGCTGATTTGTGAGGCGCTGCGAAACTACGGCATCAAAGCCCCCATCGATGTGCACCTGATGGTTGATCCGGTCGATCGTATTATTCCCGACTTCGCGAAAGCGGGCGCGAGCTATATTACTTTTCACCCCGAAGCCAGCACTCACGTGCATCGATCAATCGGACTCGTCAAAGACAGCGGCTGCAAAGCAGGCCTCGTATTCAACCCCGCCACGCCCCTCACCTGGCTCGAACACGTGATCGACGACATCGACATGGTCTTAATCATGTCAGTGAATCCCGGCTTCGGCGGCCAAAGCTTCATCGAATCGTCGTTGGACAAACTGCGCCAGGCACGAAAACTTATCGACGCCAGCGGCAGGGAAATCCGCCTGGAAGTCGATGGTGGCGTCAAAGTCGACAATATTGGTGAAATTGCCGCCGCAGGTGCGGATATGTTTGTTGCTGGTTCTGCGATATTTGGTAGCGCGGATTACGCGGCTACTATTTCTGCCATGAAAGCTGAGATAAATTCCGCCTCGTAGGTTGGTCGCAGGCGGGCGTCGCACATGGCATATCCCATTACGGGATGGCGGCCTCCGGTTCCCTTCGGTCCGCTTTATTCCCGCAAAAGTTTCACCGGGCCGCGGGCCCTTTGCACGATAACTAAACCAATAAACTACAGATTACGATTCGGCCGAGCACCATAAACAACGATGGTCTTGCCACTCGCAGACACCAGCCCCTGTTCTTCCAGTACTTTGAGTACACGCCCCGCCATTTCGCGGGAGCAGCCGACGAGGCGACTGAGTTCCTGGCGGCTTACTTTGATTTGCATGCCGTCCGGGTGGGTCATCGCGTCTGGTTCGTTACAGAGGTCCATGATGGCGTGGGCGACACGTCCGGTGACGTCGACAAAGGCGAGGTCGCCGAGTTTGCGATTGGTTCGGTCGAGGCGAGTGGCGAGTTGGGTGGCGAGTTCGAAGACGAGTCCGGGGCTTTCGCTGGCGATCTGGCGAAATCGGGGATAGGTCATTTCGGCGATTTCACACTCGGTTCGGGTACGGACCCATGCGCTTCGGGTTGGTTGCTCGTAGAACAGACCCATCTCGCCGAAAAACTGTCCTTTGTTCAGGTAGGCCAGCACCATTTCGTTGCCGTCCTCGTCCTCAATCATGACCTCGACGGAACCGTCCACGATGTAATACAAAACATCCGGAAGATCGCCGGCGTGAATCATGACGGTCTTGGAGGGGACGGTGCGTACCCGGCAATAACTCAGGAAGCGATTGATGGCTGGTACGTCGCTCAATGTCTTGGCTGTTGTCTGCATTTCATGTCCCTTGATGGAGTACAAGTACGAGTCTTTGAAAACGATCTGCCCGGGCGAGAGTATATTTAATCCGCAAGGCCTGTACCAGTTATGTTACATGCGGTAGGCCGTTCGGGTCATGATCCGGGCGGTCATGCGCATCAGCGATTTGACCGGATCGGGTAATTTGGACGCACCGGCCAGTCTCGCATTTTCACCATGCGTCTCTTCTTCGTCCCGCATTTGCTTCACAATGGCGCGGCTTCGTGCGTCGGACGGTGGTAAGGCATCGAGGTGGCCGGTCAGGTGTTCTGACACCTGGCGTTCCGTTTCTTCGACGAATCCAAGCGACCATCGATCTCCAAGGGCACCGCTGGCCGCACCCAGCACGAACGCACCGGCATACCAGACCGGACCCAGAATGCTGGGTCGTGAGCCCAGCTCATCCAGGCGTTGCTCGCACCATCCGAGGTGATCCAGTTCTTCGTCGGCAGCGTGTCGCATTTGTTGTTCAATGGCTGGATCGCGTGACGCTACTGCATGTCCCTGGTAAAGACCTTGCGCCGCGACTTCGCCCGCATGGTTAACTCGCATCAATCCAGCTGCATGCGATATTTCGTCGGCGGACAAATTGCTCTCGCGGATGTCGCCGGCCGGACTGGCCCGCGTTGCTCGCGTCGGCGGCCTGGCGACCGTCGTTAGCGCACTATTTATCCCGGAAAGAAGACGATCCAGTGGACTGAGCATACGTTGATTCATGGCCTAAATTATACCTGTCATTCACAGTCTTAACGCCGCAAATTCGACCAGCCGGTATACATTCGGAATTTGCAGGAGAGGTATGTATACTCGCGCCCGCTGCCACTTATCAGCAGCTTTACAGTCAAATATTCCCAGGAGAGTACAAATGTTCAGATGCGCACTAATTGTGCCCGTGGCAATGGTCTTGCTGCCGCTTTCATCAATCGCTCACGAAGAGCCCGCCGCAGAAGAAGACACCGGTCCATGGTCTGGCAGCGTCTCGTTCGGTTACCTGGCCACGAGCGGCAATACAGAGAACTCAAATCTCAACGGCAATTTCAGCGTTGGATACGTATCCGGCAAATGGGACCACCTGCTCACCGGCTACGCGATCAATGCCAGTGAAGGCAATGTGAGGACTGCGGAATCGTACGGTTCCGGCTGGAAGAGTGAGTACAACATGTCCGAATTGAACTTCCTGTACGGACGGCTGAGCTATCGAAAAGACCGTTTTAGCGGATTCCCGACGCAGTTTTCGCAAACGATTGGTTACGGACGACGATTTATATCCACCGAGGCGCATACATTGAGCGCCGAGGCCGGTCTTGGTGCGCGTCAGTCGGAGCGCGCGGACGGAGTGGACGAGAACGATTTCATCGTCAATGCCGCTATGAACTACAAGTGGCAATTCAGCGAAACCGCAAACTTCACCCAGGATTTCCTGCTTGAATACGGCGAAAACAACACCTTCCTGGCGTCGGTTTCATCAGTTACAGCGCAGTTGATTGGCCAGCTGGCGCTGGTGGCGTCCTACACGATCAAGACCAACAGCGATGTGCCTGCCGGCAGCGAAAAGACCGACACCTATTCCGCGATCAACCTCGAATACGCGTTCTAGAGGACGGGGACCGGCGCGGGCCGCGAAGGCCATCACCTAACCCGTTGACTAATAACGGTTTCTCGGCGACGCCGAAAGGCCCCGACATTTCGCATATATTGTTCACAATGATTGCATTGCGGCGGACGGTGCAGTAAAATTTCGCGCCTTTCGCCGAGCCGTGACTTTTGAGTGCGGGCAGCGGCGGGGCCCGCTGAAACAAGAACGATGAGATAGCATTTTTTAGGGCAATTCAGCGGAACGCCCAAATCCGTCCCAACTGGAATTTAGAATTATGAAGACGTTTTCTGCCAAGTCGGAAGAAGTTCGCCGCGACTGGTACCTGGTTGATGCCACTGGCAAAACCCTGGGCCGACTGTCGACGGAGATCGCCAGCCGACTGCGAGGCAAGCACAAACCGGAATTTACGCCGCATGTTGATACGGGCGACTACATCGTTGTGGTCAACGCCGAGAAAATTCGTGTAACCGGCAACAAGCTCAAAGACAAGATGTACTACCGGTACACGGGCTATGTCGGCAACCTGAAATCCATGCCGCTGGAGAAGCTCATGGAGCAGCATCCGGAAAGAGCACTGGAGCTGTCAGTGAAAGGAATGTTGCCGCGGAATCCTTTGGGTCGCAAAATGTTTTCCAAGCTGCGGGTTTTCAAGGGCCCGGAACACAGCCATGAAGCCCAGCAGCCGATTCCGCTGGACATAAACGCCTGAGACCGCGGTCTCAAGCATTGAGGATTTAGAATGAGCGAAACACAATTTTATGGCACCGGTCGTCGCAAAACATCGACGGCTCGCGTCTATCTGAGAAACGGCACCGGCGAGATCAACGTGAATAAGCGACCGCTGGACAAGTTCTTCGGCCGCAAAACGGCGCAGATGATCGTCCGACAACCACTTGAATTGCTGGACCTGGTCGGCAAATTCGACATCACGGTTACAGTAACAGGCGGTGGTACCACCGGTCAGGCTGGCGCGATTCGGCACGGTTTAACCCGCGCCCTCATGAATTTCGATGAGTCAATGCGACCGGCACTGCGTAAAGCAGGTTTCGTTACACGCGATGCCCGCGAAGTCGAGCGCAAGAAAGTGGGTCTGAGAAAAGCACGCAGAGCAACGCAGTACTCGAAGCGCTAATCCGATACTGCGGTCTCCGCAGGATTTGGGGGATCGTCTAGTGGTAGGACTGCGGACTCTGACTCCGCCAACGGGGGTTCAAATCCCTCTCCCCCAGCCAACAATAGAAAGGCCCGCGATAGCGGGCCTTTTTTTGTTTGGTGGTATGGGTATTTCGCAAAGGGCCTGCGGGCCGGTGAAACTTTTGCGGGATGGCTCCCTTCGGTCCGCTTTATTCCCGCAAAAGTTTCACC
>Ga0316191_10000810_pt1 | contig 20975 bp, 22 predicted proteins | sample Eddworburr2cm_MG_FD_204928 | JGI IMG/M metagenome (GOLD analysis project Ga0316191, IMG submission 204928) | Coastal sediment microbial communities from Maine, United States - Eddy worm burrow 2 cm | ecosystem: Environmental > Aquatic > Marine > Coastal > Sediment | place: USA: Maine... | reverse complement strand
TTTTCTTTGAAACAGCCGCCGAGCGCGGTGGTACTGGTTTTCGAATTCGTATCCATAACGCCACGCGACTTCACACAATAGTGGGTAGCATTAATGCTAACGGCTACATCATCCGTTTCAAGCAGCGCCTGCAGGGCAACAAGTATCTGCCGGGTCAGGCGCTCCTGCACCTGCGGTCTCTGGCCAAAAAATCTGACGATGCGGTTTATCTTCGACAAACCGATGATTTTATCCTTCGGTATATACGCTACCTTGGCAACACCATCGATGGTGACAAAATGGTGCTCACAGGTACTGGTCAGATCGATATCCTGAATTTTGACCATCTCATTGGCGCCCATCTTGTTATCAATCAGGGAAATCTTTGGAAACTTGCTGTAATCAAGTCCTGAAAAAATTTCATTTACATACATCTTGGCGATACGGTGCGGTGTTTCTGCCAGGCTGTCGTCGGAAAGATCCAGTCCCAGTGTTGTCACCACTTCAGCCATCAGTTCCTTGATGCGCTGATATTTCTGTTCATTGTTTAGCCTGTTATTGATCATTGGCGTTTCCAGGCCATTGTCTATCAGGGTATTTCTGACCAGCAGGGCTTCATGGCTCAACTGCGTTGGCAATGTATTTAGACGCTTATTCAGATAAACAGGATTCGGTGTCATGAGGCTTTCTCCATCAGAGTTAAGTGAGATAGTTGTTCTGCTTCGTATTCCAGGCTCAGCGATACCGAGTCAGCAAAGCGCAGGGCATGAGGTTTGTCGATGGTGACGCGTGAAAACAGCACATCACGGTGTGATGAGCAGATCTCCAGAACATCAGCCACCAGTTTTTCCAGTAACAGGAAACTCCCCTGCTCAACATGTCGTATTACTTCCTTGGTAATGGTCTTGTAGTTCAGCGCCCCATGAACATGGTCCTCAAGGGCGGCATCAGAAATCGCGTACCTGATTTCCATGTTGATTACCACGTCCTGTTTTTTGTCTAGTTCTTCCGGGTTGAAACCAATAAAAGTACGCAGGCGAAGATCGCGAATATTGATAGTTGCATGAGTTGAGCGCATAGCATCCAGACCAGTAAATTAATCGGAAATACAATTTATGTCGAAGACAGTGAACTGGTTGTGAAACGAATGTGAAGAAAGCGTGAAGGTGGAGGAGATGAGGATATGTTTTACGTTTTACGTGTTAAGTTTACGTAAAAACCTAAATCGTAATACGTAAAACTTTTATGTTCAGTCTTGTTCCAACGATGCCAGCCACTCCTTTATTGCTTCCTCATACCCCGGCTGACTGAGAATAAAACCATAATTGTGGTCACCCTTCATTTTTACAAAACGCTTTGGCTGATTGGCGTCCTGGTAGATTTTTTCACCCAGTTTAAACGGCATAATTTCATCATCCGGACTGTGTAATACCAGTACTGGGTAATTCACGCGCTGAATATTCTCTGCGACATCGAATTCATAGCGCAAGTACACCAGGCGCGACAAAATAGTGAAGACTGATTTGGCAAAGTCCTTCGCTGAAGTGAAAGTAGACTCCAGCATCAAACCTCTAGCCGGTACTTCGGCTGCCAGTCTGGCGGCCACGGCACCACCGAGTGAACGCCCGAAAAGAATAATATTGTCAGCAGTAAAACCTTTTTCTACGGTGAGGAAGCGCCAGGCAGCTTTTGCATCCAGGTACATACCCTGTTCATCAGGTTTTCCCTGGCTGTTTCCATAGCCGCGGTAATCAATAATGAAAACGTTTAAACCCAGGCGGTGAAATATCTCTATTGAATCGCGTCGATGTGAAATGTTGCCTGCATTACCATGAAAAAAGAGCAGTACCTGCTTCGACTCGGTACGAGGAATATACCAGCCGTTTAACTTCACACCATCGCTCGTGGTGAGCGTAATTTCATCATAGTTCATGCTCCAGTCTGACGGCGCCTGGTGTAAATCACGCATAGGATAAAAGATCATCAGCGGCTGCTGAAAATACATCAACACATTCAGCGCTAGTAAGCTGAGTACAACGATAATCGCGTAGTTGATGATGGTTCCTTTCACGTTGTCATCGGTAATATTTATAGAGCACTGTTTTGCGTCGTTTTAAATGCTCAAAACCCATGCAGCAGGGTTCTAATTCAAACCAATCCTCCATCTAAAGAATAATACTATCGGCCTTGGCGCGTCAGTACATTTTAGAGAATCGTAAACACTCTAATCTAGAAACAACTTAACACAAAGCTCTTATCCGTCAACAGCCATATGCCGAGATGGATGGGCAGCAGGCTATAATCATAAGTTGATAAAACTTGCTTCCCCTTGCCAAATTTAAATTTCACAGACGTCGATAGAGTATAAAAAAACATAAGTGAAAGCTGACTTACTATTTCTCCTGGCAGGGGATTACAACATCTGCACGAAAGCCCAGGCCTACGGTAAGGCATTGTAATTTATTTATTATATATTACATATTTCGTCATATTTAACGAAATATGAATATTATATAATATAAATCGTCATATATAACGACTTGAATAATTATAAGAAATGTTATATATCGATAAATATTACGATTTAGTATTAAATACTCTTTTAACTCGCAAAAGTTGGCGATTATGAAAATATCTGAATTTCTCACCGATGATGTCATCCTTAGCGAGATTGGTGAGCGCATTTCACGACGTCGCCTCGATCTTCAATTGACGCAGGAGAAGCTGGCCGAGCAGGCAGGTATAGCCAAGCGCACCCTTGAGCGGATGGAAGCAGGTTCTTCGGCCCAGATGTCGAGTCTGATCCGTATCTTGCGCGCATTGGATTCGTTATCGGGACTGGAACGAATGATACCCGAGGTCGCAGATAGGCCAATGGATCTGCTGAAGCGCAAAGGAAAGAAGCGTCAACGGGCATCAACGCAGCGCAGCGCTGAAAAGCGTGATACACCGTGGACATGGAATGATGACACATGACGAGCGTCGCAGAGGTCAGGCTCTGGGGGCGTACCATAGGCGCCGTTTCGCTGGGCGATGGCGATGAGGTAGCGGCTTTTGAATATGCCGCTGATTTTTCCGGCAGCATGATCGAGGTTGCGCCGATTACTATGCCGCTATCGATGCGTGTATACAGTTTCCCCGAACTGTCGAGAGAAACTTTTTATGGCCTGCCCGGATTGCTGGCTGACTCGCTGCCGGATAAATTCGGTAATGCGCTGATCGATGCCTGGCTTGCCACACAGGGACGGCAACCCGGGTCATTCAATGCTATCGAACGGCTTTGCTATACTGGCGAGCGTGGCATGGGAGCACTGGAGTTTGTGCCTGAAATCGGTCCCGGCTCGCGGCAGGGCAGTCAAATTCAGATCGAGAAGATGGTCGAACTCGCTTCGTCCGTGCTTAGCCATCGCGAAAAACTGGCAGGATCCTTTGCTGATGACAGTAAAGGGCAGGCAATGAAAGACATCCTGCGCATAGGCACTTCAGCGGGTGGCGCAAGGGCAAAGGCAGTAATTGCATGGAATCCGCACACCAACGAAGTGCGCTCCGGTCAGGTGCCGGCAGCAGAAGGCTTTGAATACTGGTTGATAAAATTTGATGGTGTTCGCGGCAATCGGGACAAGGAACTCGAAGACCCGCAGGGATATGGCGTGATCGAATACGCCTATTACAACATGGTTAAGGACTGCGGCATTAATATCAGCGAATGTCGTTTGTTCGAAGAAAATGGCAGGCGACATTTTATGAGCCGTCGTTTTGATCGCCTGGCGAGGGGTGAGAAACTGCACATGCAATCACTGTGCGCACTGGCGCACTATGATTTCAATATTGCCGGTGCCTACAGCTATGAACAGGCGCTGCTGGTTATCAGGCAACTGCGGCTGCCGATGAAAAGTGTCGAGGAGTTGTTTAGACGCATGGTATTTAATATCGTCGCACGCAATCAGGACGACCACGTCAAGAACATTGCTTTCCTGATGGACAAGTCAGGCAACTGGTCGCTGTCGCCGGCATTTGATATGACATACAGCTATAACCCGGCCGGCGCCTGGACGGCCAGCCACCAGATGACCATGAATGGAAAGCGAGACGACTTTAGCATGGATGATTTCAAGGCCTGCGCAAAAACTGCTTCAATGAAACGCGGTCGTGCAGAGACTATTGTCAGCGAGGTGCAGGAAGTGGTGGCGCACTGGAAAGAATATGCTAATGATGCCGGTGTCCCGACGACCATGCGTGACCAGATACAGCGCACACTCAGGCTACAGGACTTTTGATAAATCCAGATGCTTTAAACGGGTCGTGCGAACCAGGTGCTAGATGGCCCGCAACAGATAAACCCTGAACCTTAAGTCTTTTCCTCAGCTATTCCCATATAGAGGTCAAAGTTCTTAATGTAATCATCAATATTTGCTTCCAGCATTCTTCGGTATTCAGTCATGAAATAGTCAATGGTTTCTTCTTTGGCCTCAGACATTTCCTGTTTGTTTGTCCAACCGCGCGCGCTTACCCACGCATTGAACCTTGCGGCAGCGTACATCATTGACGCATTTACTTTTTCGCTTTCAACTTCTTCAGATATTTGTTGATTGGACAGATCAATATGGGCATCTGCCCTCTCAAAGAATTGCTTTTCTTCATCCTGCATTTATTTCTCCCTAACTATTGGGTTATCTATTTGAGCATCTCAAGCACAGCTTTGGCAGCCAGTTCTGATGAGGCCGGGTTTTGCCCGGTTATCAGGTTGCCGTCAGTAATGGTATAGGGGTGCCAGTCATCGCCTTTTGAGTAGTTGCCTCCTTTCCCTTTTAACTCATCTTCAAGCAAAAATGGTACAACTTCGGTAAGTTGAACGGCGTCTTCTTCGCTATTACTGAAGCCAGTCACGGACTTGCCATTGACCAGGGGGCTGCCATCTGAATCTTTTGCATTTTTGAGGACGGCCGGTGCATGGCAGACCGCAGCTACCGGTTTACCGGAGGCATACATTGATTCAATCAATGCGATAGAGTTGTTGTCTTCTGCCAGGTCCCACAAAGGCCCATGGCCACCAGGATAAAACACCGCATCAAAATTCTCAGGTGAAACGTCTGCAAGTTTTGAGGTGTTTGCCAGTGCCGCCTGCGCATCCGCATCTTCCTTGAAACGTCTTGTTGCATCTGTCTGGAAATCAGCTTCATCACTCTTGGGGTCCAGCGGGGGCTGGCCACCCTCAGGCGAGGCAAGGGTGATGTCTGCATTTGCGTCTTTGAATACATAGTATGGACTTGCGAATTCTTCGAGCCAGAACCCGGTTTTATGTCCTGTGTCGCCGAGTTGGTCGTGTGATGTAAGTACCATGAGGATTCTCATGCTGTTTCTCCTTGTTGATTAGTTGTTATGTATAAATGATCGGTACGGAATATACATGAACCATGTACCTTTTCTTCCGATACCCATGAACACTAGAGGTGAAAATATGATGAATTACGAGGATTCCCGGTTGTAGATCACGGGCATCTGGCCCTTCCACTGGTTCCATGTCTGATCATCAGTAATCAGTTCAGCCATGAAGTGAGCGACATTAATTCGACTGGTTTTACCTGCATCAAAAATCGCACTCCTGATCGGTGAAGGGTGGATTTCGTACTCAGAAACTTCGCTTTCATCTATCAAGCCGTCCGGGCGAACCGCCGCCCACTCAATCGCACTATCGTTTTGACCAACTATGCTGCGCAGATAATCTGCTGCCTGCTCATTGTCCACATGAGGTGGCAGCAGCAGTCGAAGTAGACCGATAACAATCTTCTGGCCAAACGAAATCGGCTCGGGGAGATCACGGTTGCGGTTGCCCGTTGTGTTCATCAGCACAAACCTGACTGGCGTATCAACCTTGCTGACCCTGATGGCACTGTACAACCGGCGTGTAGCATCAGTAACCAGCCGGCGTGGCTGACCGTAAATCCCTTTAAAGCTCATGTTGTGACCGAGACACGAAGCAACTGCATCACAGCCGCTGACATGCTGCGCCATCTCGGCATCGCTGAGATCCAGGACACTTGCCTGGATTACGGTCAAGTGATCATGATTGATGACGGCATCGGGTAGATTATTAGTCGACCGTACAATGATTTTTACCTGCTGCCCGCGATTAAGCAGTTGCTCCACGAGCAGCCGTCCGGTTGCCCCGCTTGCGCCAACTACGAGAGCTGTCACGCTCTTTCTTCCGAAAGAACAGTCGTAATATCAATGCTTAAGGCACACTGCAGTGATGACGATAAACTTACGCTGGCAACTCTATTACTCAAGTAGTATGAATATTGCATCAGTTTTCTATCCCGGTAAATTTAATATGCACCTTGTGAGTATGTGAGTTCATAGCTATGTGAGTAAACCTCAAAGATTAGGCCAAAGGGGTCTTCTACATAGACCATCCTGTAGGGTTTTTCTCCGGGATAGTATTCCCGAATAGGCATTCTCTGTTTGCCTCCGTGCTCTACAATTTTTTCAACAAGACCTTCTACATCAGGGTCCTGAACGCAAAAATGAAAGGTACTGGTTTTCCAGTATTCAAAGTCCCTGGGGCTTTCATTGTTCTTAAACTCAAACATTTCAACACCAATTTTATCTCCAGTGGACATGTGGGCTATTTTGAAAGAACCCCAGCCTTCACCAAAAACATCAATACACATTTGTCCAATCGGTGTATCTGACTCTTCGGTAATGACGGTGGGTTTCATTATTGGATACCAGCCCATAACAGTGCTGTAAAATTCGACTGCTTTCTCCACGTCAGGCACCGAAATCCCAATATGTGAAAATGTTCTTGGATAAGTACTCATGGTTATTCCTGCTTAAAGAAGTTAACAGTGATATAAAAGCAGCTTTAGAGGTGGCTTTTATGTGGAGAAAACCCGGGCAGCCTGCAGAGCGCTGCCCGGGTCGATTAGCATCGTAACATGTTATTACTGATGCTTGTGTTCAGGATAATAAGGCAGCAAGGCTTCAATGCTTTGCTTTAACATTGCTGCGTATTTAGGGTCAGCATTCTGCTTTGTCTTCATCGCTGCAACAATTACCGCATGATGCTTTGCCAGGCGTTCAGCATAGTCTTTTGCATCTGTCTTTACCCGTTGTGTCAGGAAATAGTCACTGATGGTCGAAATGATGTTCTGGGCATGCTGTTCTTTGTTCATTACCCAGCGAACCATCTGGTTTTGTGACTGCGCATCTGACTTGCCTGCCAGCTCAGCAATCAACTTGGTTGATTTTTCTGTCGTTGCCGCGTCTTCAAGCATAGATTTCACTCGCGCGTGATCATCATAGATACCGCAGGGTATCTGGCAATGAGAATAGGCAGGCTGCATCACAAGCAGGCCAGAGCCGACGACAGCAAAAGTGGTAATCAATAATTTTTTAAGGCTTTTCATGATTCGTCTCCTTGGTTGTTAATTTGTATATAGTTTGTTTATTAAGAGTGGGAAAGTAACAATAGCTTCATCGAACAACATCATTAGGAGGCTGCATCGTTACGATTCAATGACAGACCGACGCGGCCTGGTACGAGATTGTTCTTTTCTGAATAATACTGATCCCATCAGCACCATCTATCATATTCCTGTCATCCGAGATTAATAAAGTTAAGAAGTGTAAGGGATTAGGGGAAAGTTTTCCGCTTTACGTGTTAGGTGTTAAGTAAAACATAAAACGCAGATCGTAATACGGTCTTCCTCTTTAGTCTTGATTCGTTCCTTTCCCTTTTCTACATATTCGTCATTGTATCCATCGGGCATTTCCTTCAGCCATCAACAAGGCAGCGCGGCAATCCCCCAAAGGCCACGTCATTGCGAGGAATATAATGACGAAATTTAAACAGAAGCTTAGGTTTATATGAATTAGATTTTACGTAAATCGTAATACTTCCTTTCCCTTAACCCTTTCCCCTTAACCCTTTCCCCTTAACTCTTAGTCCTTAGTCCCCATTCACCCTCTATTCACAAGCTCGCCTGTAACATGCGATTCGTATACTGTAAATTCTCTTCTTCGGCATTCATGAACAATATTGAAATATAATCATAGACTCATCGTTGTTGATGATGCCGAAAAGCAGCTTTCCTGTTGAGCCATGAGGTAATAGAGATAACATGCTTAGAGTCGAAAATTTAGCCAGGCAGTATTCCACCGGCAGTGCGCGACAGGTAGTGTTCGACAAGCTGACATTCAATGTTGAGCAGGGCGAAACGGTCGCATTGCTGGGCGCCAGTGGCAGTGGTAAAACGACACTGCTTAATTTGATTAGCGGCATCGATACGCCAGATAGCGGTAAGGTGCTGCTCGATGGTGTCAATGTGCATGGGCTGGCCGAACCCGAGCGTACTTTACTGCGACGCCAGCATATCGGTTTTGTGTTTCAGTTTTTCAACCTGATCCCGACCCTGAAGGTGGGTGAGAATGTCGCATTGCCGCTCGAACTGCTGGGCGAAGACGACAGCGATGCAGAACAGCGTGCTGCCGCACTGCTGGTTGATGTTGGTCTAGGCGGCCTGTCGAACCGCTATCCTGAGACACTGTCCGGCGGCGAACAGCAGCGTGCCGCTATTGCCCGCGCACTGGCGCATCGGCCGACGTTATTGCTGGCCGACGAACCCACCGGCAACCTTGATGAAGATACCGGTGACCGTATCATCGAGTTGCTGACCGGCCTGGCCCGGCAGCAGGGCACGACGATGCTGCTGGTGACACACAGCAACCGCGTTGCACAGGCGGCCGACCGTGTGCTGCGTCTGAGCCATGGCCATGTAGCGGCTGACTGATCGCCGTGAGATTTTTTTCGCCACTGCTGTTACGCGCTGGACTGCGCTATATGCTGCGCCATCGCTGGCAGGGTCTGCTGGCGGTATCCGGTATTGCACTCGGTGTCGCGGTGGTGCTGGCGGTGGACCTGGCCAACAGCGGTGCGCGAGCCGCCTTCGAGTTATCGGCGCAGCAGTTGCAGGGCAAGGCCACGCATCGCCTTGTTGTCCCCGGTGCATCGCTGCCCGATGAGGTATATGTCAACCTGGTACGGCAACCCGCTGCGCCACCGATGGCGCCGGTGGTTAACGGCTGGGTCGAGATCGAAGGCACCAGCGGACGTTATCAACTGGTCGGTTTTGATCTGTTTGCCGAGCCGCCGTTTCGTAGCCAGCTTAGTGGGGTGGCAAATCGTGCGGGCTTTACCGCTGACTGGCTGACACAGCCAGGTGCGCTGGTTCTCGGTGCCACAACGGCGCGTGCCCTCGGTGTTGTTGAAGGCGATTCGCTGAACATTGTCTATCGCGGTAAGCATGCAACGCTCAGCCTGCTGCATATTGAACCATCACAAAGCAGCGCAGCGGATGACCTGCTGCTGGTCGATATCGCCACCGCGAAATCGGTACTGGCTATGCAGGGCCAGCTCAGCTACGTCGACCTGATACTGGATGCTGCCGGCGAGCAGTGGCTTACGCAACACCTTACCGCCGGTGTGCAGCTGCAGTCAGTTGCCGACCAGGCGCAGGGCGTGACACGCCTGTCAGCGGCATTTGAACTGAACCTCACCGCGATGAGTCTGCTGGCCCTGCTGGTAGGTATGTTTCTTATCTTCAACGCCATGACCTTTTCCATGGTGCAGCGGCGCAACCTGTTCGGGCGGCTGCGCGCCATCGGCGTAACCCCCCGTGAACTGTTCAAGCTGGTGCTGCTGGAAGCCCTTATCGTAGCGGTCATCGGTACTGCGATTGGCCTGCTGCTCGGTGTCTGGCTGGGGCAGGGGCTGACCCGGCTGGTGGCGGCTACCGTCAGCGAACTCTACTACAGCGTCAGTGTTACGGCGTTGCAGCTGGACTGGAAGTCACTGACCAGCGCCGCCGTTCTTGGCATCGTGGCGACACTGCTGGCAACCATGGTGCCTGCCTGGCACGCAGCTCGTACGCCACCACTGACAACATTGTCGAGGGCGGCCCTGGAGCAGTCCGCACGCCGTGGCGTTCCACTGTGGGCATTGTTTGGACTGCTGCTGCTTCTAGCTGGCCTGCTGCTGGCGCTGGTGGTTCCGGGCGGGGTGATCCTTAGCTTTGCCGGATTGTTTTTACTGGTTCTCGGTGCCGCCATGATGACACCGTTGATGATTCGAGCTGTGCATCGCCTTCTGACACGTGCGGCCTTGCCCGGTATCTGGCGCATGGGAGTGCGTGACCTGGATCGCCATTTATCGAGACTCGGGATCGCCGTTGCTGCTTTGATGGTGGCATTGTCTGCCAGTGTCGGTGTCGGCGTGATGGTCGAAAGCATGCGCGGTTCGGTCAACAACTGGCTCAGTGATTTATTGAGTGCTGACCTCTACGTGGCCGCCGAAGGCTTTGATGAAGGGGCGCATCTGCCCGCAGTGGTGGTGACTGAAGTTGCCGGGCTGGGCACCGTGGCAACACTTAGCCGTTACCGCGATCGCATCCTGCCGCTGGCCGACCGGCGTGTAGAGTTGATCGGTGCCAGCCTCGCCACAGAGTCTCGGAATGGATATGCACTGTTGAGCAGTAGCAGTTCAACCTGGCAGGAATTCGATGCCGGGTCGGTGCTGGTATCTGAACCATTGGCTTATCACCTGGGCCTGAAGCCTGGCTCGCATCTCGAGCTGCCAACACCACATGGGCCTTTGCAAGTTCGGGTGGCCGCTGTATTTCGTGATTACGCCAGTGAACACGGCCGTATTATTCTCGATGAAGCCGTCTACCTGCAGCACTGGCCCGAGCAGCCGGTGAAAACACTGGCGCTGTTCGCACGTAACGGTGATATCGAATCTATGCGCCGCGAGGTCAGTGAGCTGGCCGCTCGACACTCTGTCGTCATGACGCCCGCGGCGGCCATACTGGAGGAATCCATGGCCATCTTCGATCGCACCTTCCGTGTTACCGATGTGCTGCGTGTCGTGTCATTGATAGTCGCTTTTATCGGTGTCTTGAGTGCCCTGATGGCCCTGCAGCTGGAGCGCGGCAAGGAGTACGCGGTATTGCGCGCACTCGGCCTGACGCGCGGCCAGATCGCCGGCCTGATCAGCGGTGAGTCATTGCTGATGGGATTTCTGGCTGCCTGTGTGGCGATGCCTACTGGCATATTGATGGCCTGGGTACTGATCGAATCGGTACAGCGGCGGGCATTTGGCTGGACTATGCCATTCAGCGTCGATGGTGCTTTGCTGCTGCAGACACTGCTGGTGGGTCTGCTGGCTGCAGGCCTCGCTGCAATCTACCCGGCATGGCGTTCCGCGCAGCGTGATCCGGCACCGCAACTGAGGGAAGACTGAATATGCGTCACGCCTTGCTGTTACTGGCCCTGTTGCTGGCCTTGCTGCTGTCCGCCTGTGATGGCGACACACCACAGAGCACAACAACGTTACGCGTCGACCAGGCAATGGGCGGGCAGCCAGATCCTGGCTTTGCGCGGGCACTCGAACCGCGTGCATTTAAGTTCCCGCAGGACCACGGCGCACACCCTGAGTTTGCTACCGAGTGGTGGTACCTGACCGGAAACCTTATGAGTGAAACCGGGCAGCACTTCGGTTACCAGCTGACATTGTTTCGGGTCGGGTTGCGTCCCGGGGAGGCACAGCAGGATTCGTCATGGCGAACGCACCAGGTCTACATGGGCCACCTGGCGATCAGCGATATTGCCGCTGCCCGGCATTATTCCGCTGAACGCTTTGCCCGCGCTGCGGCAGGTCTTGCCGGTGCCCGTTCAGATCCATTCGAAGTTTGGCTGGGGCCGTGGTCGATACATACAGATAACGAACGGTCTACGCTGGCCGTGACGGCGCAGCAAAATGATATCGGTGTGTCGTTGCAACTGCAGCCCGGTAATAAGCCACTGGTGCTGCAGGGCGAACGCGGCCTGTCTCGCAAAAGCGCCACCCCCGGCAACGCCTCTTACTACTATTCACTGACCCGGCTGCCAACCCGTGGTGAGTTACGTATCGGTGACAAGCGCTATACGGTCGAAGGCAATTCCTGGCTGGACCGCGAGTGGTCCAGTTCCGCCCTCGATAAAGACCAGGCAGGCTGGGACTGGTTCGCCCTGCAACTGGATGACGGCCGCGATGTCATGTTCTACCAGTTGCGCAACAAGCAGGGTGGGGTGCATGAGTTCAGCCAAGGAAAACTGGTGGAAAAAGACGGTCGCGTTCACAGGCTATTACCAAACCAGGTGACCCTCACCCCGACACGTTACTGGCAGGCCAAAGACGGTGAGCGCTACCCGGTCAAATGGCGCATGCAGATTGCCGACCATCAGCTGGACCTCGAAGTAGAGGCTCTGATCGATGATCAGCTAATGGATCACACCGTTCGCTACTGGGAAGGAGCTGTAGGTGTAAGCGGCAGCCACAGCGGTAAAGGCTACCTGGAGTTGAGTGGCTACGACAGCAGAGAGCAACTAACCGACGAGTAAAATTCCCGGTTTACGTATTACGATTTAGGTTTTACGTTTTAAGTGTTACATAAAACATAAATCGTAATACTTATATCCTTAGTCTTTCCTTTCCCCTTGGTCGTCATTGCGAGCGAAGCGCGGCAATCTCTTAAATACAGCTGGTGTGAGTAAGAGATTGCTTCGTCACTACATTCCTCGCAATGACGAAACGAAATCTCCTTTCCCCTTTCCCCTAAAACCCTTATCCCTTCGAAAACGGCAGCATCACCATCACCCGCGTGCCTTTACCTGCTTCGCTTTCGATCTGCAGTTCGCCATCATGGGCTTCTGCTATCATTTTGCATAAATACAGTCCAAGTCCATAGCCGCCGGTTTCTCGCTGGCGCGATGGGTCGACACGATAGAACGGTTCCATTAAATGCGGCAGGTGCGCCGCCTCGATGCCATTACCGTGGTCGATGACCGTGATCACGACGTTATCTTTGTTTACGCCAAGTTTTATTTCAGGTGGCGGGGAGGTTACCAGTGTATGCCGAACCGCATTATCCAGCAGGTTTTTCAGCAGCAGCTTGATGCGTGCTGCATCAATATCGAGTTTGACAGCGGTATCGGGTAAATCTGCTGTTATCCCTGCATCACCAAAGTTTGCAGCGACGACGTCATTGACCAGTTCTATGATGTCGTGCTGACCCCTGTTCAGTTTCGTGTGTCGGCTGCTCAGCCGCTCCGTCTCCATCAGTTCTTCAATCAGCGATTCCATCTCATTGATGTCCTGAACGATCTGATTCTTTATATCATCATTATCGACCAGCTCGACCGCCACTCTCGAACGTGTCAACGGCGTGCGCAGTTCATGGCTTATTGCCAGCAGCAGCTGACGCTTGGCATCCAGCATCTGCTGTATGTCATCTGCCATGGTATTAAAATTGTTTGCCAGCGTACCAAGTTCATCTTTGCGTTCGACCTGTAACCGATGGTCCATGTCACCAGCGCCGAATTTCTGTACGCCTTCATTGATGGTATCGATGGGTCTAAACAGGCGGCGTGTCGCGAAGTACAGCATCAGCAGAAGCAGCAGTAATATTATTAATGGATACCACCCCTTGAACCCCTGTCGCTGGTCGCGAACATTCGGCACATTGAACAGCAGTGTAGTATCACCATCGCGCACCATCAGGTAATGCTGTTGCTCATTCTTAACATGGTAATACTGCTTGCCGTTGACCAGGAAGCTGTGTTCATTATCAAAATCATCAATCTGGCTCAGGCTGCCGCTGGATGACCAGTGCCCCTGCTTATCAATGATCTGAATTTCCAGGTTCAGTCTATCCGCGAGTTCCTGTGCGCGGTTGCGATCGGGCGGCATGCCAATGTCAGCGTTCACATATTCCAGGTATTGGGTGAGATGCGGTCGAATGTTGTCTTCAAAATGTCCCTGGAAAGCACGCTTTATTCCACCGCCGACCAGCATGACGAAGATAACGGCCATGACAATAAACAGCAGGATCAGCTTGCCGGATAAACTGTGTCGTCTTTTCGGTTTCGTTGAGTTCATGATGCCTGGCCGACAAACAGGTAACCCTGTCCGCGTATTGTTCGAATAAAGTCATGCGGTTTCAGCTTCTGTCGCAGACGACTCACGAGGATGTCGATGGAACGCGTATAGACGTCGGCATCAATACCCTTGAGCTGGTTCAGCAATTCATCGCGGGTAAAAGTTTTATTTGGCGAGGAGGCAAACAGCAATAGCAGCTGGTATTCCATTGCACTTAACAACAGCTCATCCCCATCAAGCCTTACCTGTCGTCTGCCTGTATCGATAAGCAATGTGTCAAACGAAAGTTCAGCAGCCTGGTTATTCTCAGTCTCGCTAGCTGACTTTGCACGCTTCAAAACACCGTGAATACGTGCTACCAGTTCGCGTGGCTCAAACGGTTTCGGCAGGTAATCATCTGCCCCCAGTTCCAGGCCAACAATACGGTCCATTACTTCACCACGCGCAGTCAGCATAATGATAGGGATATTGCTGTTGCGTCGAATCGTCTTACACACTTCAAACCCGTCCATTTCAGGCAGCATGATGTCCAGTATGACCAGGTCGTAGTTGTTCTTCTCGAGTAGTGAGAAGCCCTGGCTCGGCAGGGTGGCACTGGCGAGTTCAAAACCAAACTGCGCAAAGTACTGACCCAGCAGGTCAGCCAGTTTTTTATCGTCATCAATTAGCAGTATCTCGGTCATAAACCGTACTTTATCCTGTATAGCAAGAATGAAGAACAGGCAGTCACAGATTTTCTGCAACTGCCTGTGGTGAGAGTCAAACTCATCGACCTAGTGGCATCGGTGTGAGCAACAATGCCTGCGCTTCTGCAACATCGCCAATACCTGCTCCTGTTGCGACGGATCCAGTGTCTCGTAGAGATCACCAAAGGCACCGGCAATTTCTGTTGCATGATCGGCATGCCTGTCAGCAGATGCTCTAATCAGCTCAGCAGTTCTGTCTCGATCAAAGCCTTCTGCTGCCAGCATCGTGGTCATCTGTTCCTGCACCTCGTTCTTTTCGATCTTGTGGTCCTTATAAGCTGAGCTTGCGACATCGAACAGGGCATCAAGTTTTTCCTTTTGCACGTCATCAAGTTTCAGTTTACGCAGCTTGCGATTGATCAGCCATTTAGCGATCGGATTCTGTTTTCTGCCGTAATGCGTATGTATGCTATTCATAGATTTCTCCTGGTTTACCTGTAATTAGTGCGAGTGATGTTTAGCGTGACGTTCCATCTTTTCCTCGATGAACTCGCTCAGCTCAGCCCGTTGCGAATCATCCAGGCTGTCGTAGAAGTTGCCGATGGCGTCAATAATCGACGGCGACTTTTCGCTGACGATGGCAATCTTCTGGTTCACCAAGGCATTGACCTTTTCACGATCCATAGTAGGCTGCTTCAGCATAGCCAGAACCTCTTTACGCGCTTCTTCACGGTCGCTGCGCATTGATTTGCGCACAGCAATAAACTGATCTTTTACTTCTACCAGCTTGATGCGCTGGCTATCGTTTAGCTCCAGTTCCTTGCTGACTTTATCCACTACCCATTCACCGCGCTCCTCCGCTGAGGCAGAATGCATTTTATGTTTGCAGGCTGCAACACCACCAATCAGCAGTGTGCCAGCAGTGATGATTACGATTGTTCGTTTTCTAAGTTTCATTTTCGATCTCCTGTTTGAGTTAGTGGGGATAGAATAGTGAAATGCCGGGGCCGTTACTTTTCAGTCAGGTAACGTTTTGTAACAGTTTGTAACAGAATTACGTATAAACAACGCAAATCCAAACTGCAGGAGCGGCGTCCCCGCCGGGATAAATTCATTAATAACGTATTACGAATTACGATTTAGGTGTTACGTAAAACATAAAACGCAAACCGTAAAACATCGCCCTTTTTCCTTCTGCCCCCAGTCATTCCGGCAAATGCCGGAATCCAGATTGTGATCTTCCTTTCCCATTTCCCATTTCTCCTTTATCCTTTCCTCTTTCCTCTTTCCTCTTTCCTCTTTCCCCTTAATCCTTAATCCTTAATCCTTAGTCTTCAGTCATTCCTTTGCTGTTTCCTAATTCCACTTCCATATTTCTGTTAATCTACCCATGAACCCGAAAAGGAGAGTCAAATGAAAAAGAATGTTGGAAATGCAGACAAGATGCTAAGAATCATCATCGGCATCGCTGTTATCGGCGCCGGTGTTTATTATCAGTCATGGTGGGGCGCGATCGGCGTAATCCCGATTGCTACCGCGGTGATGAACTTCTGCCCCGCTTACGCAATTTTTGGTATATCGAGCACAAAGGAATCCTCGTGAATCAATGACGCCCGCTGTCCTGTCAGTTCTTCAGGACAAAAAAAACCATGGCCGGTGATGGCCATGGTTCTATATATGAGAAAAAGTTGAAAGATCTACTTTAGCAATCGAAAAGTTTATCAATCGCATCCAGGCCTTCATCAACGATGTCCTGCAGATCTTCAGGATCGTCATCGTGCTCATAGGCAAGCATCGAATAGGTTGCCAGTGATTTCAGTGCCAGTGCGATCTTTGAAACATCGACCATATTCAGTTCAGCATCGGATTTGAGTACACAATCAGGTTCCATAACCAATCTCCTGTCAGTCTAGAGTTATATCATTATATAATGATACTCTAATACATTGAATTGTCAATATAAAAAGTAAGTGATAAGGCAGGCCAAACAGGCAAACAACAGGGTCAGGCTCCATTAATGGTTAAATGTGTCTGGCCCATCGTTCACAGAATAGATCAACCTTTCTATGAATTGACTGACAGAACCGGGTTGCAAAAGTGTGCAGTCGACGCATAAAACCGCCATCACTTCACCAAAAAATCACCACAACTATGTCACCGGGTTTCCATGTGTAAAAAAGGGTATCGAGATATAGTTTTCTCGAAATCAATATCTAACAGGTAGGCACACCTATGAGACCACTAGCCGACATATCGAAAATCTATACGGAACGCGAAAACCTGGCTGCGCATAAATTTCATCAGCGCCAGATTATGGAAAAAGCCAAAAGGCGGAACCTGGTTGTTCAGTACTACAATTGGGAATGGAAGTTTCTGGATCCAGAGACAGGCCGGGAGTATTTCACACAAGCTATGGCTGATGACGAGGCGATTATATGGCTGAACAATTTAAGTAAACAGGAAATGCTTGGCAGACAGGATTAAGCCGTTGCCGTACCCTACGGGCATTTCCTTTGGTCACGAGCACCGCAGCGCGGCAATCTCTCACTGTAGCAGCGGCGTCCCCGCCGCAATATAGAAAAGAAAACGTATTACGTATTACGATTTAGGTGTTACATAAAACATAAATCGTAAATCATTTACCTTTCCCCTTTAATCTTCCCCTTAACCCGAACAACACCACCTGGTGTAATATGAACTTCTAAATCAATCACCCAGTTACCTGTGTGCCGAATTCAATGCCGGAACAAATCAGCATACGCTTCTATGAAGAACTCAACGATTTCCTGCCGCCTGATCAGCGCAAGACTGATATCTGCCATGTATTAAAACAGCCACGCTCTATCAAGGATCTCATCGAATCGATCGGGGTGCCGCACACAGAAATCGATCTGATTATCGTCAATGGTGAATCGGTGGGTTTTAACTATCAAGTTGATGACGGTGATCGTATTAGTGTTTACCCGGTATTTGAGTCTCTGGATATTTCACCACTCAACCATTGCCAGCCACAACCATTGCGCAAAACCCGCTTCGTTCTCGATACCCACCTGGGACGGCTCGCAGCCTACCTGCGCATGATGGGTTTCGATACGCTTTATCGTAACGACTACGATGACCCGGAGCTTGCCAGGATATCCGTCGAAGAGCATCGCATATTACTTACCTGTGACAGACAGTTGCTGATGCGCAGGCAGATAACGCACGGTTACTTTGTCCGTTCCAGGCAATCACAGCGTCAATTGCTGGAGGTTTTGAGACGCTTCGACCTGTTCAACAACCTGCAGCCCTTCACACGATGCATGGATTGCAATGGAACCATTCAGCCAGTGAATAAACAGCAAGTAGAAGCCGCGCTGCCGACTGATGCAAAAAAGTACTACAACGAATTTTTCCAGTGCGAAGCGTGCAGAAAAATCTACTGGAAGGGCAGTCATTACCAAAAAATGAAAAGAATGATCGAGAAACTACAGGAAGGGCAGCAATAGAATATTGTCAGGCGACAGTATACCGACATTGCACCCTTCGGGCATTTCTTCGGTCACGAGCACCGAAGCGCGGCAATCTCCCAACTGTAGGAGCGGCGTCCCCGCCGCGATGTATTAAGATTTTGAAAGAATAGTGGTCGGCCCCCGATTTCTTTTGGATTTGCTGCCATTATTTTTGTATTTATTTGTAATGAATAAGAGTATTTTGTCTATGAAGCTTGACGTGTGCCAACGGTACAGGTTTTAGACTGCAATAGAATGATTCGAAGTTGATGGATTTAAGAATCTCTCTTAAATGTGTCATTTCGAGCACTTAAGGTATGGAGAGTGTCAATGAAAATCAAAAAAGTAATCATGGCAACAGTAATAATGACAGCACCGATTCTGGCATTTGCCGCTGATAATAATATGGGTGCAGGAATGCCTGCACCGGCGACTGATGTACAAGCGGCTTCTGATAAACCTGCTATGCCAGGTTGCCCAATGATGGGCAGAGGCTACAGGCAAGGAATGATGGGACGAGGGATGGGAATGCAGGAAGACGATGCAATGATGGAAATGATGGAACGTCAGCGAATGATGGAACATCGCATGGATATGATGGAAATGATGATGGAGCGCAATATGCGAATGCAGGGTTGTCGTGGTGGCTCGATGATGGGCAGACCCTGTGGGCGCATGCCTGGAATGATGGGGCCTGGAATGCAAGGCCAGGGAATGGGCATGCAGGGTGGCCCGATGATGAATAACCGCATGGGTGACACGGAAGGCATGAGTGTCGAACAACGTCAGCAGATGATGCAACAACGGATGGACATGATGCAGCAACGGATGCAGCAGATGCCTGATCAAAACATGAATCCGAGCAATCAGGATCCCGGGCAATAAAGCAATAGAAGGCTGTAGCCAGATTTACGATTTAGGTTTTACGTAAAACATAAAACTTAAATCGTATAATTTTCGCTTTCTCCAGGGCATCATTCCAGCGAATGCCGTAATCCAGATGGTTCCTTTCCCCTTTCCCCTTAAACCTTTAACCTTTCCTCTTCTTTTTAATAACCGAAACTTGCAAACCGATCCGCTTTGTCAGCCGCCAGCCCAGGAAAACAAGAAACAACAGCACAAACGCGACAAGGAAATAGAACTGGTTTGAAGTCAGTGTCGGCTTCGACTGCACGAAGGCCATGTTCGAGAGGTTTAAATAACGCTGCGCAACATCACGAACATCCCCGGGTGTGAATTTCTCCAGCAGTATCTCCTGGTTAACAAAACCACCGAACTTATCAACTTCCTCCAGGTTGTTGACGTAATGCCAGGCAATGTCTGCGTTCGATTCCAGGCCACTGGCCTTACGCAGTAAAAGTGATTTGATGGTTGTATTTATTTCTTCATCAGTCACTTTACCGTCACGCAGTCGAATGACTTCCCTGTGCATGATGTCGGAAACCTTATCCAGGTCATCGAGGTCTGCATCGGCATTAACAATAAACAGGCCTTCATTGCGGCTGCTGATGAATTCAACGGCCGGTGAATAGGACAGCCCTTCATTAACACGTATCGCCTCAAACAGTCGTTTATAGAAATACGCCTTGATGATAAGGAACACATAGTAATCGGGCGACCAGTAGCCGTTGGTGCGGTAGACCAGTTCTGCGGTGCCATTAGTGCCAAAAACCGGATCGAAGGTGCCGGTGACACGAAGCGGACCGTCGTTAAATTTCTCAGCCTCTGGAATGTCTCGCTGCAATTTTCTGGCAGGCATGCTCCCGAAAAGCCGGGCAATCTGTTGTTTCATTTCCGCCGTATCAAAATCCCCGGTAATCACCAGCGTCATGTTGTTCGGTACATAAAACTTCTCGTAGGCATCGAGAATGTCCTGGCGTGAGATATACTCGAGGGTGGTGAGATGGCTGCAGTAGATACGGCTGCCCTCGAGCATCGCCTTCAATACCTTGTCCCGTGCACTGCTGACAAATTCATGCTGATGCAGGAAGCGGGTGATACGGGTAGGCACACCACCCAGCTCGCGGTAGATAATTCCCTGCGACTGTTCATAGTCTGCTTTGGAGATGGTCGAATCGGTGATGATTTCATGTAGCGTTGACAGTCCGACATTCGCGTATTCACTGAAAATATCGATCTCAAAAACGGTATCTTCACCAAAAGTTGAGGCATTCCATCTGCCGCCATGATGAATAATGATCTCATCCAGCTGGCTCTCGGAATGCTTTGACGTACCGGTAAACAACAGGTGCTCGAGGAAGTGCGCCGTTTCCTGCTGCAGACAGTCGAAATCATAGATCCCCAGCCCGACATTCAGCCTTATCGCCACATTGCGCGCCCCGTACCGTTCATTGAGAATGACACGCATGCCATTCTCCAGCTGATAAATCTCCGGATCATAAATCCCCTCGGCGGTATAGCTGGCAGCAGAGGCCTGGCTGGACAACGTCGAACCGGCAAGCAGCATGAAAGTGAGAAAAACCGCTTTAGTCAGGAGACGGTATGTTGATTTATTGGTGAGGTGTTTGCTCATGATGCGGTTATAGTGGGTTACGAACAAATAATAACACGCACCGGAATCCATCATTTCAACAAACGTAACAAATAACACCATTTAGTAGCAGCGGCGACCCCGCCGCGATGAATTAAGGTTTAGACCTTCCTTTCCCCTTTCCCCTCTAATCTCTCGCCTACGACGTCATTGCACTCTTCGGGCATTTCCTGCGGTCATGAGCACCAAAACGCGGCAATCTCCTTAGTCTTTCGTCCTTAGTCTTTATTCTTTCCTTCCCTCTTTTCTCGCCGCTGTTCATCCACGGTTCAGCCTCACAGGGATATGATTTA
>Ga0316191_10000809_pt1 | contig 20979 bp, 19 predicted proteins | sample Eddworburr2cm_MG_FD_204928 | JGI IMG/M metagenome (GOLD analysis project Ga0316191, IMG submission 204928) | Coastal sediment microbial communities from Maine, United States - Eddy worm burrow 2 cm | ecosystem: Environmental > Aquatic > Marine > Coastal > Sediment | place: USA: Maine... | reverse complement strand
TGTCACCGCACCATGTCTGCAGCAGATGGTCAGGGCCGTCGCGGATGCGTCGTTTAACCGCATCACGATTGATGGTGATACCTCGACCAATGATTCATTTGTGCTTGCCGCAACCGGCGTTGCGGGAAATGTCCTCATCGACGATGTCTGCTCACCGGCCTATCAGACACTGCAGGAATCGCTGGTCCGTGTTGCACAGTGGTTAGCCCAGAGCGTGGTCAGAGATGGCGAAGGTGCCACCAAGTTTGTCACGGTTGCCGTTTCGGGCGGTGCCAGTGAGGCGGAATGTCTGCAGGTTGCTTACACAGTTGCCGAGTCTCCGCTGGTGAAAACTGCGCTTTTCGCCAGTGATCCTAACTGGGGCAGATTCTGTATGGCGATCGGGCGGGCTGGGCTCGTCGATCTAGATCAGTCCCGGGTGTCGGTGTTTCTCGACAAGCTGTGTATCGTCCAGCAAGGACGGCAGCACCCTGACTATCAGGAAGCCGACGGCGCGAGCGTGATGGCTAACGATGAATTGACGATTCGCATTGAACTGGGGCGCGGAGCGGCCTGCGCGGAAGTGTGGACGTCAGATCTGTCGTATGAGTATGTTCGGATCAACGCGGAGTATCGAACCTGACCGATCCGCGTTGGTGAGCAAACCCGCTCAGTCGGAGTTGTTCAACTGACCAGACAGCATATCTTCTTCCACACTGTCGCCGGGAATGCTGTGCTGCTCGTCTGCCCAGGCGCCAAGGTCAATGAGCTTGCAGCGTTCTGAACAGAAAGGCCGGTAAGCGTTGCCACTGGTCCACTTCACCGCTGTAGCGCAGGTGGGGCAGGTTACTATTCTTGGGGTATTCTCGGTCATTGGGTGTCTTTAGCCTGTGCTGCTGCAAGATACTCTGAGTGCAGTCGGGTAACTGCCCGGTCGAGGTGTTCCAGATCCTGATCGTTGACGATCACATCGTCGGCCGCCGCCAGGCGGGTTTCCCGGCTGGCCTGTGCGGCCATGATGTTGCGAACCTGTTCTTCAGTGTTGTTATCGCGGCTCATGGTGCGCTCAACCTGTACCGACTCCGGTACATCCACCACCAGAACCCGGTCGCAGATCCGAGTCTGTCCGGTTTCGATAAGAATGGGGTGAGCGAGAATCGCGTAGGCGGACTCAGCGCTTCCCAGCCGTTCGGCGATGTGGGCATTGATCAGCGGGTGTAGCAAATGCTGCAGCCAGTCGCGTTCAGCGTCGTCAGCAAAAACCTTGTGTCGCAACGCGGTTCGATCCAGTGCGCCTTCGGCAGTGATGAGTTCCGGGCCGAAGTGATCGGCGATAGCCTGCAGCGCCGGCTGTCCGGGCTCAACCACCACCCGGGACGCGACGTCGGCATCGACAATCTCGATACCCAGTGCGGCAAAGCGGTCGGATACGGCAGATTTACCGCTGCCGATGCCACCAGTGAGGCCAACGACAAAAGTCATAGGTGAGGCTCGTTATGGGGTGAAGAAGCTGATTACGTTATCACGAGCCAGCAGTGAAACCCATCCGCCGACCGCGAGAAAAGGTCCGAATGCGATGGGCTGAGAAGATTCGCGTTGCTTGCCGATCAGGGTAATGAACGCATAGAGCAGACCTGCACCGGACGCGATCAGGATGGTACCCGGTAAAACCTGCCAGCCAAACCAGGCACCGATGGCAGCAAACAGCTTGAAGTCGCCGTAGCCCATGCCTTCTTTACCGGTGATGAGTTTGAATCCCCAGTAAGTGCACCAGAGAAACAGATACCCGGCCACTGCGCCGATCACGGCCGATTCCAATGAGGTATAAGACCCGGAGAGGTTGCACAACAGCCCGAGCCAGAGCAGCGGTAGGGTCAGTTGGTCTGGCAGCAGCTGAGTGTCGAAGTCGATGAAGGTCAGTGTGATCACTATCCAGGTGAACGCGGCTGCGGACAGTCCTAACCAGGTCAGCCCATAGATGTTTAGCACCAGCAGCGTTGCCAGTGCGGTCAGCAGTTCAACCAGGGGGTAACGCGACGGAATTCGAGTCTTGCAGTTTGCACAGCGTCCTCGCAGCGCCAGCCAGCTGATGACCGGGATATTCTGCCAGGCGCTGATCAGCTGACCGCAGGCAGGGCAGCGGGAGCGAGGCACCATCAGATTGAAAGGTTCTTCGACGGATTCTGGAGAGGGTTGCTCGAGAATCGCCTGGGCCTGAGCCGTCCACTCTTTGTTGAGCATGATCGGCAGGCGGTAGATGACGACGTTGAGGAAGCTGCCAACGGCGAGTGCAAACCAGATGGCAAGGACGCAGCCTTGCCAACCGTAGGCCATCAGAGGTTCAAACATGGTTTCGACGTCAGGGTCAGCCGCCGACCACTGCACCCAACTGGAAGATCGGCAGATACATGGCGATGATCAGGCCACCCACCAGCACACCCAGAACCGCCATGATCATGGGTTCCATCAGTGCGGTCAGATTATCTACGGCGTTGTCCACCTGTTCTTCATAGTAGGAGGCAGACTTGTCGAGCATGTCATCCAGCGCACCAGCTTCTTCACCGATGGCGACCATCTGAATGACCATATTCGGAAAGACCCCAGTCGCCTTCATCGAGAAGTTGAGCTGCTGACCGGTCGAGACGTCGTCGCGAACCTTGTAAACCGCGTTCGTATAGACGCTGTTACCGGCGGCACCGGCGACGGAATTCAACGCGTCCACCAGCGGTACACCAGCGGCAAACGTCGTGGAAAGCGTTCGCGCGAAACGCGCAATCGAAGACTTTTCGATGATGTTGCCTGCGATGGGTGCCTTCAACATGAGCTTGTCCATTGCCTCGCGAAGCCCTTTTGATCGCCGGTGCAGAAAAGTGAATCCGGATATCGCCCCTGCTATCCCGATAATGACCATGAACCACCATTTCTGGGCGAAGTCAGATATTCCGATGACCAGCAATGTAAACGCTGGGAGTTCAGCACCGAACCCGGCAAAAACATCTTGAAACTGCGGCACCACTTTGATCAGTAGGATGCCTGATACGATGAAGGCAATCACCAGTACTGCAATCGGGTAGGTCATCGCCTTGCGGACTTTTGCTTTCAGCGATTCAGTTTTTTCCTTGTAGGTAGCGATCCGGTCGAGCATGGTTTCCAGAGCGCCGGATTGTTCGCCGGCATCCACCAGATTGCAAAACAGATCGTCAAAATAGAGTGGGTGTCTGCGCAGTGCTCCGGCGAACGAGCTACCGCCTGACACATCATTGCGAACGGCGCGGATGAGATCACCCACTTTGGGCTTGTCGAGACCGTCTGCGACGATATCGAATGCCTGCACGAGCGGCACACCGGCGCGCATCATCGTGGCCATCTGCCGAGTAAACAGAGCGATGTCAGCCGGTTTCGGTTTGCCGCCACCAGTTAAGGAAAGACCAGCGGCTTTCTTGCGTACCTTCGTGGCAACAATTCCCTGTCGGCGCAGTTCCGCCTTGGCGATTGCAGGGTTAGTGCTGCTGATCTCGCCTTTGGACTTTTTGCCCTGTTTGTCTTTTCCTTCCCAGACAAATATTGCGCTTTCCGCCATCTCTCAAATTCCGCTTGTGCTGTCGAGCTTAGTGGCCGGTGGTAACCCGGTTGACTTCCGCCAGTCCGGTTACGCCTTGCATGACTTTCATTAGACCTGAACGCCTCAGATCATTGAAGCCAAGTTCTCGCGCCTGTTCGGCCAACTGAATGCTGTTGCCGTCTTCCATGATAATACGAGACATTTCCGGGGTTATTTTAACTACTTCATATATTCCGACTCTGCCTTTATATCCACCCGTGCACTTATCGCAGCCTTTCAGGTTGGGTTCATAGACCTGGAAGCCGGTCTTTAAGTCGGCTTCTGTAAAGCCTTCTGCCAATTGTGTGTCTTTGGGCACGTCGATGGTGGTTTTGCAGTTCGGGCACAGGCGCCTGGCCAGACGCTGAGCAATAATCAGGTTGACGCTGGTGGCCAGGTTGAACGCGGGCACACCCATGTTGCGCAGGCGGGTCAGGGTCTCTACCGCAGAGTTGGTGTGCAGGGTCGACAGAACCATGTGACCGGTCTGCGACGCCTTGATCGCAATCTCTGCCGTTTCCAGATCTCGAATCTCACCCACCATGACCACGTCAGGGTCCTGGCGTAGGAATGATCTCAACGCGTTGGAGAAATCCAGACCCACCCGGTGGTTGACGTTAACCTGATTGATGCCTTCCAGGTTGATTTCGACCGGATCCTCAGCGGTGGCGATATTGCGCTCTTCCGTGTTGAGGATGTTGAGCCCGGTATAGAGTGTGACCGTTTTGCCGCTACCGGTAGGTCCGGTCACCAGAATCATACCCTGTGGCCTGAAGATCGCCTCCATCAGCGCCTGCTGCTGTGCGTCTTCGAAGCCCAGCGCCTCAATACCCATCTTGGCGGTAGAGGGATCCAGGATCCGCAGCACAATCTTTTCACCCCACAGCGTCGGCAGGGTATTGACCCGGAAATCGATAGCCCGGCTCTTCGACAGCTTCATTTTAATGCGGCCGTCCTGAGGCACCCGGCGCTCAGAGATGTCCAGTTCTGACATGACTTTCAGACGGGCAGCCAGTCGACTGCCAAGATTGGGGGGAGGTGAGGAGACCTCGTGCAGCACACCATCAGTTCTGAACCTGACCCGATAGCTGCGTTCATAAGGTTCGAAGTGGATGTCGGAAGCACCCCCCTTGATCGCATCCAGCAGCATTTTGTGAACAAACCGGACAATGGGCGTGTCGTCTGCACCGCTGGACCCATCGTCTTCGTCTTCTTTGGACTCCTCGAACTGATCCATGTCGAGGTTTTCGAACTCATCACCATCGAGATCGCCGAGGCCGTCGTCTTCCTGAGAGCTCAGGAACTGTTCGATGACGGTGTTGAGCTTATCGTCTTCCACCAGCACAGCTTCGGTGCTGACACCGGTATGAAACTTGATTTCGTCCAGGGCCTGCAGATTGGTTGGATCGGAGACGGCAACGAACAGACGCACACCACGCCGCACCAGGGGCAGGGCGTTGTGCTGGCGAATCAGGTTTTCTTTAACCAGGTCGCGGGGGATCTGGTCGAGATCAAAAGAAGACAGGTCAATGAGAGGTACACCAAACTCTTCGGAAGCCGTGGTGGCAATCGTGCGGGCTTCGGCGAGACCATTCTGGACCAGATAGCTGACAAAAGGCGTCCCTTGTTTGCGGGATTCCTCACTGGCTTTCAACGCAGAATCAGCGTCGAGAATGCTCTCTTCGACCAGGCGTCGTGCCAGGCCACTCAAGGGAACGGGTTCAGATGCCATTTGGCATTGCAATCCTTGTGCAGTTGACGCAAACCTTACCCGTCGCGGGGTTGTGAAGTCTAATCCTGCATCACCTATGTGTCGATAAACCCATCACAGTTTTGCCGGCTCCATTTCGACACCATGATGCCCGGTCAGAGGTGACGCAGCGACAGTCAGCCAGGTGACCGGAAACGTCATCAAGTGACGTGGTGAGATACCTGCGAAACTGGCTGATAATTTTCCCACAAGGGATGTTCCGAATCGGTAGACTTCCGCTAAGTCTTTGATTTTTAATAAAAATGGAAACTCGCAAGGATCGTGAACTGACTTTTCGACGAAGCTGGCACGCCCATTGCATTTCCTCCTTCGACACGCGGCACTGGTGTTTCATGCGCAAGTGGCCACGTTTTGACCAATGAATGACGGAGTAATGTTCAAAATGAAAAACGCGATGCAAAAGGGTTTTACCCTCATCGAACTGATGATCGTTGTGGCCATCATCGGTATTCTCGCCGCCGTGGCCCTGCCTGCTTATCAGGACTATATCGAAACCACCAACATGGCTAAGGTCAACACTCACTACGAGCAGGCGATCAAGTTTGCCCGTAACGAGATTGCCCGAACCAAGACCAACCTGGCGATCGGTTCAGAGCAGCCCGCTGATGCAACGGCCCGTCTGGTAGACGGTGCGGCATGGGTAGCCATCCTGGATTCCGAAATTGGTAACGCTACTGCGCCTGAAGGCGGCGCGCCGTTCGCTGTGAACGCAGTAGACGACACCGGTGTTGTTGGCGTAAACGTCACTCAGGGTGCGGTTGATACTGCCAACATGATTGTGAGGGTAACCCGCCCGGTCTATGGCGACTATGTTTCTCAGCAATTTACAGATGTCTGCTGGGCGACTGCTGACTGCCCGTAATAGTCTTCTATTACGAATACGAAAAAAGGGGGCTTATGCCCCCTTTTTTTTCCTGAAAATTACTACACTGAGCTTGCGAGCGCTGGATTGGAGCTGGGTTGTTCCCATCAGTCCCAGACCCAGACTAACCCCAGCGATTATGACCAAAGAGGATGATTACCATGAATTTTGCGAGTCCCCGCCGCAGCAGCGGCTTTACTCTGATAGAGCTGATGATTGCGATCGCGATCATTGCCATCATCAGTGCGATTGCCCTGCCGATGTATAACGACTACATCCAAACCGGTGAAGAAGGGGTGTTGGTGCACAATGTCTCCTCCATCGAAATCTTTCAGGAAGACTTCCGGTTGCGCAATGGGACATACGCCAACGATCTTGGAAATCTCGCCGCTATTACCACTGCGATCGGCTGGGCACCCCAGGCAGATGATGGTATGACATACAGTATTGCGGAAAGTGACGGTACGTCGTATCAGGTGACGGCGACCAGTGCAGCGGGTGATTCTGTCTGTATTGAGTATCCTGCCAAGACCCGTTGTTGAACCATGCCTGGTCGAGGGGTATTCTCCGCTGCGCTTCGCACGCCACCTCTCATTGCCGGGATAGCTCAGTTGGTAGAGCGACTGATTCGTAATCAGTAGGTCCGCGGTTCGATTCCGCGTTCCGGCACCATCTAATGTCTGACTCATCGCCACTTCAGCCTCTGCCAAACCGTCGAAAGACAGATCCGGCGTTTCCGCAACCTGCTGCTTCGAACCAACACCTCCGATCTCTTCGCACCTCGGTAGTCAGTCTGCTCCTGTGGTTGAGTTTCATTGTCTCCTGTCTGTTTTTCGGTATCGGTGAAAACCTGCTTGTGCTTCTGCTGGCAGTCGGATTGCTGCTGGTGGCGGTCACGTTGATTCCGCCTGGCCGCTTCATGGCGGCATTTTCCCGACAGCGGATTGATGGTTGGTGGTGCCTGTGGGTGCTCGCGATACTGTTGTTCTCGTATCACTTCGTCAGCATCGCGCCTGAAGGCGGCTATGCTGTCAGCTGGACATTGGCCTGTCTGCCGCTGTGGTTCCTTAGTTATGCAGCGCTGTCTGATCGCCGGCTGCTTCGGACTTTACTGGTTGCGACTATAACGCTGTTTGCCTTGATGTCTGTGCTGCGTTTTTGGCTGACTGGACAACGGGCGTTTGAACCGCTGCTGGATACGAATAATTACGCCAGCCTGCTCTACCTGCTCTGGATACCGCTAGGACATCGACTGCTGGTTGGTTACTGGCAGCAGAAATCCACACCATTCAGGCAGTTGCCCGTTTACCTGCTTTCGACGGTGCTGGCGATGGCGACATTCGCCACCAGCAGCCGGGTGGGTTCTTTGATCATTGCTGCAGCACTGCTTGGCTGGTTTGTGCTGGCGATCATCCGCAGGTTCGACTTGAAACCTTGGCTGCTGCTCAGCAGCCTGACCGCCGGTACCTATGGACTGGTGCTGCTGGGTGCCCCGGATATTGTTTCCTCATCTTATAATCAGGCGGAATTTGTTACCGGGGTCGAGGTGCGCGCTGCGTTGAACAGCGCTGCCTGGCAGATGTTTCTCGAAGCACCGCTCACCGGCACGGGAGTATTCACCTTTCCCTTGCTTTATCCGCTGTTCCGGTTGCCCGGTGATCAGAGTACGGCTGGTATGTTCGTACATAACGACTATCTGCAGCTGCTGGTGGAAACCGGACCCTGGTTAGTGCTGGCGCTGGCGGTACTGGTGGCTGCAACGATGCGGCAGCTATGGCTTGGTCTGTTTGGCCGCGGTGATCGGAGTCTTCGGAAATTCGGTCTGGCCATGGCGGTGGCTGCGTTGCTGGCGCACTCGCTGGTCAATTTTGTCTTTTATGTCTTACCTCTCGGCATTGTTTTTGCGGTGCTTTGTGCGGAGCTGTTTACGGTAGCCGCACCATCGCTCGATCCATCCGCGGATGGGTCTGAACCGATGCAGATTCAGTCACTAGCCGCCAGAAAAACACGTTTTGCCGCATGGTTGCTCGGGCTGGTTGCTGCGTATACGGGTTGGGGATATCTGAGTCTTGATGTGGCCGTCCAGGGAGTCTTCGGAGGACAACCGACGGTCGGCGTTGTGCGCGAAATCCGTGGAGATCGCGAGGCCATGCTTGATTTTGCCAGGCAGGCGCAAGCGCTGAATACTCGCCGGTCCACCCCGGTGTTGGCGGAAGCGCTGCTGCTTGCCGCAATGCTGGACGAAACCGTACCGTCGGCTGATAAGCTGGAAATACGCGATAAATTTCGTCAGGCGCTGACCATGGACCCCTTCAACCCGATGGTCTACGAGCAGTATTACGAGTTCCTGAAAAGGTCACTGGACCGGGAACTGTTGGCAACCTTGCGGCCCAGTGAAAAACCCGATGCACTGCTGCTGCGGGCGGTGCAGCTGGATGTCCGTCGTGTTGAGACAATTTTCCTACTGCTTCGCGTCTATGATCAACTGGGGCAAAGTGAGCGAGGACTTACTCTGCTGCGAAATAACGTTTACCCCTGGCTGGAGAGGATTCAGTGGGACAGTACTGTTAATGCCGGCAAATTGATCGAGGAAATGCGCCGTCGCGCAGAGGCGGCTGGCGACGCGGACTTTGTCGCTCGCCTCGATGCGAAGAGCGTGCAGATATCCGGATTTTCGCAGGCACCATCCGAACACTGGCTGCGACGCTGGATGCAAAGTTGGTTGGCAGGCTGATTCTTCCTGGGAGCGGATGATCCGGTTTTGGATGCTTCGGCAGCATCGGCAATAGAATCTAGCAGAGGCCGTCAATTAGGCATTGGCGTACCTAACAGCCCGACAAGTTCGGAAGGGTCGTCACGATAGCCGAGGTAGAGATATTCGTAGCGGGTGCCGTAAGGATAGAATCGATAGTCTTCTATGCTGCCACCGTGTCTGGCCAGCCAGCTGGGTACTTGCTGGGCAACCTGGTCTCCTTCCAGCAGGTCATCAGCGTCGACGGCTTCCTGTTGAAAGCGTGTTGAGTCCGGATCGAAGGGCAGGTAGTTGTCTACGGCCAGCTCTAGAATCCGGCCTTTGGATATCATCTCGCGCCGCAGGTCAGCCTGCTCGACGATGTCGTCAGGGACGTCGATCATGATCCACTTCGGGTAGTCGCCTGGAAACTGGTCGAAGTCGGGGATTTCCATATTCGCTTGCTGATAGGAATCTCTGCTGAGAGAAATGAATTGCCCATCAGCGTAGATAATTGCCAGCGGCCGTTCCGAGTGCACCAGCCAGGTACCCGCGATCAGGCAGATAGCCTGAAAGGTGCCTATACAGGCCAGGTCAAATTTCAGTCCGGGTTTACCATGCTTGTAGACGATCAGCGTCAGCAGCGGCCCGAGCACCAGGTCAACGGCGATAATGATTCGCATGCCCTGCCAGCCACCGTCGGTGGTGAAAAACAGGTCCGGATACCAGACCGCTACAACCAGATAGGCCAGCACGGCGAAGACCGCGAGGCTGATGCCGAGATGAATTGCAAAAGCGCTGAAACGTGTCATGTCCGTTGACCGAAAAGCATTGATAAGTCCAAAGGCGTCACCTGCTTGGTGACATCTCCGGTGGAGATATAATCGACTCCGGTTTCCGCGATGTCTGTGATTGATTCCGCAGTAATGCCACCGGATGCTTCCAGTTCGATGCGACCTCGAGCCCGCTTCACGGCTTCGCGGGTGTCTGCCAGGGTGAAGTTATCGATCAGTGCGATGTCAGCGCCCGCCTGGATGGCTTCATCCAGTTCGGTTAACGATTCAACTTCGACTTCGACTCGAAGACTCTCCGGACCCTGCTGTTTGGCAGCGGCAACGGCGGCAGCAATGCCCCCTTTGGCAGCAATGTGATTTTCTTTGATCAGATATTGATCGAACAGGCCAATACGATGATTGTGGCCGCCGCCACAGCTGACCGCATATTTCTGAGCCAGGCGCAGTCCGGGGATGGTTTTTCGGGTGTCCAGCACCCGGGTGCTGGTGTGGGCGACGAGTTGGGCGTATTCGTGGGCGCGGGTGGCGGTTCCGGACAGCAGCTGGACAAAATTGAGCAGGGTGCGCTCGGCGGTCAAAAGGCTGCGGGCTGGACCTGACAACTCAAACAGGGTCTGATCAGGCACTATGCGATCGCCATCTGCGACCAGCATCGTGACCACAATCACCGGGTCGACCTGCCGAGCGGTTTCCAGCACCCAGGCTGTTCCGCAGAAGACGCCGGATTCCCGAGTGATTACCCTGGCGTCAGCGGTTTCTTCAGGCTCGATGAGTGCGGCGGTAATGTCGCCGTCGCCGACGTCTTCAGACAGAGCCAGGGCAACGTTTGCCTTGACGGCTGAGAGCAGTTTGGGATCGTCTGAGGAAATCTGCATGGATCATGGTCTCGAGTTACGGGTTTTCTTAAGGGCTCTGTCTGAAGGACAATTATCGCGATGCAGGTGAATAAAGACCATTGGTTAAGCAGGGTGCGCAAATGGCCGTCGCCCAACTGTGCGCCTCGACCCGTTGATCAGGAAGTGGCTCTGCTGGTGATTCACAACATTTCCCTGCCGCCGGGCCGGTTCGGCACCGGGATGGTCGAAGCGCTGTTCCAGAATCAACTGGATACCGTCTCCGACCCCGCGCTGGCCGATCTGGCTGGAGTTCGGGTTTCTGCCCATCTGTTTGTCGATCGTCGTGGTCGGACCACCCAGTTTGTGCCATTCAACGAGGCGGCCTGGCATGCGGGTGTCTCCAGTTGGCGCGGGCGCTCACACTGCAACGACTTCGCCATCGGCATCGAACTCGAAGGCACCGATGAGAAACCCTATACCAAAGCTCAATATCGGCGTCTGCTGTTGATCACCCGGGCGCTGCTGGCACGGTATCCGCACCTTTCTCCAGAAGCCATTGTCGGTCATCTGGAAATCGCACCAGACCGAAAGACCGATCCCGGTCGGCTGTTTGACTGGGCGGGCTATCTCAGAGAGCTTGGGATCAACAGTGCCTGAGCGTAACTGCGTGGCGCGAATTGGCATTGATCTGGGCGGCACCAAGATTGCCGGGGCGGTGCTGGATGACTCGGGTGTCATTGTCGAAGAGCAGCGGCTGGCAACTCCGCGCGATGACTATGCCGCCACGCTGGCGGCGATTGCCGATCTGGTCAATGTGCTGGATCCGACGGCGTCGCTTTCTGTAGGTATAGGCACACCGGGCAGTATGATTCCAGAAAGCGGGCGTATGCATAACTGCAATTCAACCTGGCTCAACGGACAGCGGCTGCTGGCTGATCTGAGCGAACGCCTTGGCGGGCGGGTTCGAATCGCTAATGATGCGGATTGTTTTGCTCTGTCGGAAGCCAACGGCGGCAGTGGTGCGGGGGCTCGCAGTGTGTTTGGGGTCATTCTGGGCACCGGGGTGGGTGGCGGCATCGTTTTGGACGGCACGCTTTTGGCGGGCGCCAGCGGTCTGGCGGGTGAATGGGGTCACAATCTGCTGCCTGAGTTTCCAGACCCGGCGTTTGCTCAACTGAATACGTTGTTACGTTCACGGCAGTGTTACTGCGGTCAGCTAAACTGCGTAGAGACGTTTCTATCAGGACCCGGTCTGGCTCTTACTCACGACCAGCTGTGGGGCGAGCGGTCGACTGCGCAGGCCGTCTACCGACAGGCGGCAGGCACAGCGTTTGTGTGGGAGCCTGATCTGGCGGCTGTGAATCCTGCACTGCAGGCACAAGCAACGCTGTCGGTATATGGCCGGATGCTGGTTCTGGGGCTCGCGCAGATTGTTAATGTGCTGGATCCGGAAGTGATCGTTTTAGGCGGTGGGCTGTCCAAAATGCAGTCCATCTATCAGCCTGTGCAGAATGCGCTTGCCGAACGCGTGTTTGGCGGTCGAGGGGCTACCCGCCTCAGAGCGCCGAGGTTTGGTGATGCCGGGGGGGTGCGCGGTGCAGCCTGGCTTTGGGACAAATCGCGTGCGATGCAACGCGATATCGAAAAGGACAATTGAACGCATGGCATATCCGAGAGAACTACCAGATCTGGATGTTGACGAAACACGGGAATGGCTGGACGCGCTCGAGTCCGTATTGGAGAACGAAGGGGTAGATCGAGCCAATTTCCTGCTGGAGCGGTTGTCTGCCCGCATGAGCAAAACTGGCGCGCGTCTGCCTTATACGATCACCACACCTTATCGCAACACCATCCCGTCCACCCAGGAAGCTCTGATGCCCGGCGATCTGTTCATGGAGCGGCGCATCCGCTCGCTGATTCGCTGGAACGCGCTGGCAATGGTGGTGCGGGCAAACCGACGTCCGGGTGATCTTGGCGGCCACATCTCCACCTTTGCATCGTCGGCAACGCTTTATGATGTGGGTTTCAATTACTTCTTCCGGGCTCCGAGCGAAAACCACGCTGGAGATCTGATCTACTTTCAGGGTCATGCCGCACCCGGGATTTATGCCCGTTCGTATCTTAATGGCCGTCTGTCCGAAGCACAGCTGGACAATTTCCGCCGCGAAGTTGACGGCGACGGACTGTCTTCTTATCCCCATCCCTGGCTGATGCCCGACTACTGGCAGTTCCCGACCGTGTCGATGGGCTTGGGACCGCTGCAGGCGATTTACCAGGCGCACATCATGAAGTACCTCGACAACCGTGGTCTGGTTGAGCGGGGTGATCGCAAAGTCTGGGCTTATCTGGGGGACGGCGAGTGCGACGAGCCGGAATCACTGGGCGCATTGTCCATGGCCGGTCGAGAGCAACTGGATAACCTGATTTTTGTTGTTAACTGCAACCTGCAGCGGCTTGATGGGCCCGTTCGTGGCAACGGCAAAATCATGCAGGAACTCGAAGGCAATTTCCGAGGTGCCGGCTGGAATGTGATCAAGGTGGTCTGGGGTCGCCACTGGGACCCGTTGTTTGCAGTCGATGAAAACGGCCTGATGCAACAGCGTATGAACGAAGTTGTAGACGGCGAATACCAGAACTACAAAGCCAAAGGTGGTGCGTACACCCGTGAGCATTTCTTCGGCAGATATCCTGAACTGCTGAAGATGGTCGAGCATCTTTCTGACGACGACATCATGCGACTCAATCGTGGTGGCCATGATCCGTTCAAGGTTTATGCGGCTTATCACGCAGCGGTCAATCACACCGGTGCACCCACAGTCATTCTCGCCAAAACGGTCAAGGGCTATGGCATGGGTGATGCGGGTGAGGCGGAGAACGATACTCACCAGGTGAAGAAGTTGAACCTCGAAGAGCTGAAGCACTTTCGGGATCGCTTCGATGTGCCATTGACGGACAAAGAGCTGGAAGAGATTCCCTACTATCGGCCTGCGGATGACTCACCGGAAATGGTTTATCTGCGCAAACAGCGCGAACCGCTTGGCGGGCCGCTGCCGAAACGGGTGGTGGCCGCGGAGACCCTGAAGATTCCGGAATTGAAAGTGTTCAAGCAGCAGCTCGAAGGCACTGGTGATCGAAGTAACTCGACGACGATGGGTTTCGTGCGGCTGCTCGGTACCCTGCTCAGAGACAAACAGATTGGTCCACGGATAGTCCCCATTGTGCCGGATGAAGCTCGAACCTTCGGGATGGAGGGTCTATTCCGCCAGCTTGGTATCTATTCATCGGCAGGACAGCTTTATGAACCGGAAGACTCCGGAGAAATTGCCGCATATAAAGAGTCCCAGGATGGCCAGGTGCTCGAAGAGGGCATCAATGAGGCGGGTGCGTTTGCCGCCTGGCTGGCCGCGGCAACTTCCTACAGCAGCCATCAGCTGACGCTGATCCCTTTCTACATCTATTACTCGATGTTCGGGTTTCAGCGGGTCGGCGATCTGGCCTGGGCAGCTGGAGATATGCAGGCAAGAGGCTTCCTGCTGGGTGGTACTTCGGGCCGCACCACGTTGAACGGTGAAGGGCTGCAGCATCAGGATGGTCACAGTCACGTTTTATGTTCGACCATCCCGAACTGCGTCTCTTATGACCCCTGTTATACCTACGAGCTTGCCGTGATCATTCAGGATGGTCTGAGGCGGATGATCGGTGAAAAAGAAAACGTTTACTTCTACATCACGGTGTTGAACGAAAGTTATCCTCAGCCGGCGATGCCCGAAGGCGTCGAAGCCAACATTCTCAAAGGTATGTATCTGCTGCGAACGGTTGGTAAAAGCAAATCCAAACGGGTAAGACTGCTGGGTGCAGGTGCTATCCTGCGAGAGGTGGAGGCGGCGGCTGAGATGCTGCACAAAGACTATGGAGTCACCGCAGAGATCTACAGTGTCACCAGTTTCAATGAACTCGCCCGTCAAGGTCAGGACGTTGATCGCTGGAATCTCCTGCATCCTGAAGAAGCGCCGAGGTCCAGCCACGTGACGAAGATGCTCGAAGGCGAAGCTCCGGTGATTGCTTCCAGTGACTACATGAAATCGCTGGCTGAGCAGATCCGCCACCAGGTTCCTGCAGACTATACGGTGCTTGGTACCGACGGGTTCGGACGCAGTGACACCCGTGAAGCACTTCGGCATTTCTTCGAAGTGGACCGCCGGTTTGTTACGCTGGCAGCACTCAATGCGCTGGCGCAACAGCAGAAGATATCGGCTGACGAAGTGCGAGCCGCCAGAGACGCATTGGAAATCGATCCGGAAAAAGCTAATCCGAGGTTGTCTTAATGACTCAGGAAATACGGGTACCCGATATCGGTGATTTTGATGCAGTCGAAGTCATCGAAATCTGTGTTGTTGAGGGGGATACGGTGGGTGTCGACGATGCCCTGGTGGTGATCGAATCAGACAAGGCGTCCATGGAAATTCCGGCTGGTGCTGCCGGCACAGTCAACGCTATTCGGGTCAGCATCGGCGATCAGGTCAAAGAGGGCGACGTCATCGCGCTGATCAGTGCAGCGACTGCTGAAACAGTCGTGGAATCACCAGATGAACCTGCAGCGACTGCTGAAACAGCCGCGGAATCACCAGATGAACCTGCAGTTGATGGTATCGCAGCCGGCTCGAACGACGCTGATGAAGTCGGGACAGCGGCTGTAGCGGCGAAAGATGACCAGCCAACTCAGCGTTCCGAAGCAAATTCCTCAGCGCCTGCGTCGGGTAGCGAAGTTGAGATCCGGGTCCCCGATATCGGCGACGCGGCTGATGTCGAAGTGATCGAGGTGGCAGTTGCCGTGGGTGATGAGGTTGGTGCCAGTGATCTGCTGGTGGTGGTTGAGTCCGACAAGGCGTCGATGGAAATTCCAGCCGGACAGGCGGGCACGGTCAGCGCTGTGCATGTAACTGTTGGCGACCCGGTTGCGGAGGATTCGCTGCTGGTGACGCTGAAGCTGGCAGCGGGCGCGGCGGCACCGTCGTCTGCTGCAGTCGACGATATGGATGAGTCCCCCGGCATAGAGGAAAGCGCTCAGTCAGTTACCGGCGAGGCTGCTCCAGTGCGTGGTCCTGAGGCCGCTTCAACTGGATCTGTTCAGATGGAGTATCAGCCGGATGGAAAAGTGTACGCCGGCCCGGCAGTACGTCGACTGGCGCGCGAACTCGGTGTAGACCTGACCGGAGTCAAAGCGTCGGGTAGTCGAGGCCGAATCGTCAAAGACGATGTGAAATCGTTTGTAAAGTCCGCGATGACTCAACCTGCCCAGACAGTGACGGGTGGTATTCCAGCCATCCCGGAGGTTGATCATGCCAAATTTGGACCGGTAGAGGTTGCACCATTGTCGAGAATTCGGGCAGCAGGTGCGGCTAATCTGCATCGAAGCTGGCTGAATGTGCCTCATGTAACTCAGCTGGAAGAAGCGGATGTCACTGAACTTGAAGAATTTCGTCGATCTTTGAAGGCCGAAGCGGTCCGTCGCGAGGTCAAGGTCACGCCACTGTCTTTCATTGTCAAAGCCTGCTGCCATGCGCTGAAAGCGTTTCCGTCGTTTAACGCTTCATTGGACACGACGGTAAAAAGCCTGACCCTCAAACACTACCATCACATCGGTTTTGCGGTGGACACCGATGAGGGGCTGGTTGTTCCTGTTATTCGCGACGCGGACCAGCTGGGCATCTGGGAATTGTCCCAGGCCATTACAGAACTGGCGGAAAAAGCCCGCACTCAAAGCCTGGACATGAACGATATGCGTGGCGGCTCATTCAGTATTTCGAGCCTGGGTGGTATTGGCGGAACCGGCTTTACCCCGATTATCAATGCCCCAGAAGTCGCCATTCTCGGCGTTTCGCGACTGGCAACCAAACCGATCTGGGATGGCGCAGCTTTTGTCCCACGGCAGATTCTGCCGCTGTCTCTGTCATACGATCATCGCGCGATCAATGGCGCAGAGGCAGGTAGATTTCTGGCTGCATTGACGGAACTGCTGGCTGATATTCGACGTCTGGCACTCTAGCTTAAGCCCCGCCATTGGGATTCGTCATCATTGTCAGAGCGATTCAGTAGTCTGGCCATCACAAACAGCAGGTCACTGAGACGATTAAGATAGCGGGCGACGGCTTCGCAGCCATCAACTTCCCAGCACTGCCGTTCGGCACGACGGCAGACTGTACGACAGACATGACATTGCACAGAGCTCGCTGAACCATTCGGGATCACAAATTCCGTCAACGGTGGCAGTTGGGCGTTCAAATTCTCGACTGCATCATCAAGCCAGTCGATTTCAGGAATCGGCGTTGCGCCGACGGTCGCAAGATACGCACCAAGGTCAAACAACTCCTGCTGCAGCCTGGCCAGCAGTTCGAGGAGTTCCGGGTGCTGATCTGCCCCGCGTAAGCCAACCACCAGCAATCCGATGAAGCTGTTCAGCTCATCCACTGTGCCAATAGCCTGAATTCGCGGGTCTGATTTGGCAATCCGGGAACCGTCAGCAAGAGAAGTTTCGCCGCGATCGCCGCCACGGGTGGTGACGCGATTGATACGCTGTTTGTCTTTGCTCAAAGCAGCCTCTTATCCGATTCTAATTTGTCTTGTGAATACCCTTAACAGGGCGTCGCTGGTGCTCAGGCCTGGCCGTTGAACTCCGGATCGAAAGGCTGCACGGTGATCAGGCCGGTGTCAAAAGATCTTGTCAGACCCTGATACGCATGGCGCATGAAGTGTTTGGGGTGGGGGAATCCGGTACGGACGTCGGCTGCAGATATACTTACGCCCACGACAACCGGAATATAGCCTTCGCTGGTTTTGAACGAATGCATGTACAGGTTATCGAATATGCGTCGGAAGCTCTGGGAGGTACAGTTCTGGATGTCCGGTTGCAGGGTGATAACAGCAAACATGTTTGCTTCAGGGCGGGTGACGACATCCATCGGTCGTACCAGCTGACGCACCTTGGCACCAATACCGGACATTAGTTCGTCTATAATGGACTGTTCGTACTGTTCTTCAATGACGTTGAGGTTGTTGATACCGACCAGCAGCAGGCAGGCGGCTCCGCCACGTGTTTCAGCTTGTTTTATAGCGTCGCTGATCCGCTCGAGAGTGAACTTGAGATTGCCAAGTCCAGTCACCGGATCAACCAGGTCGGTGGTCTGTAGTTCACGGATTTTTTTGCGCAGCAGTTTGTTGGTGCGCAATAGCTCGTTCTGGCGAGTGGCGATCCGCTGAGCGGCAATCACTCGAGGCAGCAGTTGAGCCCGCAAATTGGCTTTGTTCAGAAAATCGTCGACACCCTGCTCGAAGGCTTCCTGCAATGCCTCGAAATCGTCACGAGCCGTCAGCAACATCACGTAGGTAAAGTGTTCGTTGGTCTCGTCGAGTTTCTTCACCTTTCGGCACAACTCGAGACCATCCATACCGGGCATCAGCCAGTCGGCAATAAGAATCTGCGCCGGGCGCTTTTCTAAAGATCGCAGTGCCTGCAGCGGGTTGTTGGTGAATCGGACATTGCTGAATCCGCCACTGCGAAGTGCTTTAGCGATGATGGCACTGGAAAACTTTGCGTCATCGACGACGAGGATTGGAATGTCTTCGTATGACATGTAAGTTAAGGGCTGACCCGGCAAGGCGGAGCCAACCTTGATATGTGAGGTGTCGGGCTTTGTCAAGAATACGCTCCGCGAACCCGCTGGTTAGGATTGATGTTTAAACGGGTTCATTACCGTGACCGTGCCTTGGAACATGAACACCGAGCGTGATTCTAGCATGGCAGCGGGGTATGCCCCGTGATCCAGATTGGAAACGAATTGCTGAGTTTTTCCTGCCAGATGTGGAAAATGTAACAACTTCGTGAGCCGATTCAATGGCGTCTGCTCCCCCGTGAGGTCGGGTAAAAAGCCGGCGGGCAAGAAGCGGTGGTTAGAAGACGAACGCGCTAAACAGGAATGCGTTAAATAAGATCGTATCGCATACGAACGGGTAAAAGACCAGAGGTAGGACTATGCCATCTTTCGACGTGGTTTCAGAGGTAGACCTTCAGGAAGTCCGCAACGCGGTGGATCAGGCGTCGCGGGAACTGGGTACACGCTTTGACTTTCGAGGCATTGACGCCAGTTTCGAACTTGATGGCAGTGTCATCAGGATCGCCGCGCAGGAAGAGTTCCAGCTTGCCCAGATGCTGGATATCCTGCACGACAAACTGATTCGTCGCGAGATTGATGTTCGCGCGCTGGATCCCGGTGACATTGAGGCCTCGGGAAAACAGAAGCGACAGACCTTCAAGCTCAAAGAAGGTATCGATCGTGACAATGCCAAGAAAATCACCAAACTGATCAAAGACAGCAAGATCAAGGTTCAGGCCCAGGTTCAGGGCGAACAGGTTCGCATAACGGGAAAGAAACGTGACGATCTCCAGGCGGTGATGGCCGCGCTGAAAGAGTCGGGTCTGGACATTCCGCTGAATTACACTAACTTCCGCGACTGATGGCGCAGACGGGCCTCTGGCGGGCCCTGTTGAACCGGCGCATGTTGATCTGCGTCGGCATCGGCTTTGCCTCAGGTCTGCCCCTTTACCTGTTGGTCCAGCTGGTGCCCGCCTGGCTGCGTCTCGAAGGTGTCAGCCTGACGGCAATCGGATTCTTTACCGCAATCCAATATCCGTACTCGCTCAAATTCCTCTGGTCACCGCTGATGGAACGATACTCGGTGCCGTTGCTGGGTCGGCGGCGCGGCTGGATGTTGTTGACCCAGGTTCTGTTGCTGATCTCTATCAGCCTGCTTGGAATCTGGAAGCCGCAGGACGCGCTGATTCTGATTACTGTCACCTCGGTGGCGATTGCGATCTTCAGCGCCACCCAGGACATTGTGCTCGATGCCTATCGGCGCGAACTACTTCCCGATGATGAACTGGCGCTTGGTAATTCAATTCACGTTCAAGCTTATCGCATTGCCGGTCTGGTACCCGGTTCGCTGGGGCTGATCCTGGCTGATCAGATGAGCTGGGATCTGGTGTTTCCGATTATGGCCGCATTCATGCTGGTGGGTGTGATTCTGACGCTGCTGATCAAAGAAGCTCAGGACAAACCTCATGTGCCGATCAGTCTGAAGGCCGCAATCACTGAACCGTTTGTGGAGTTTTTTGGGCGTCGAGGCTACCGGGCAGCAGTTGCCGTGCTCGCTTTCATGTTCTTCTACAAACTGGGGGACAACATGGCCACCGCTCTGGCCACACCCTTCTACCTCGATATGGGATTTACCCCGACTCAGATCGGCGTCATAGCCAAAAATGCCGCGCTCTGGCCATCGATCATCGGTGGCATCCTCGGTGGTCTGATGATCGTGAAGATCGGCATCAATCGAGGTCTGTGGGTTTTCGGAGTGGTTCAGTTGGCGACAATTTTCGGTTTTGTCTGGATGTCACTGACTCCAGGCAATCCCTGGGTGCTGGCGATTGTTATTGCTGCTGAGTATCTTGGTGTTGGGCTGGGTACAGCAGCTTCAGTTGCGTTTATCGCCCGAGAAAGTTCCCGTGTTGCGGTTGCGACTCAGCTTGCGCTGTTCACCGCGCTGGCCGCGCTGCCGCGGGTGCTGGCTTCCAGCGTCAGCGGGCTGCTGGTGGATCAGATCGGCTGGACTTCGTTCTTCTATCTATGTGCCCTGCTGGCACTGCCCGGCATGATGCTGTTGCACTGGGTTGCGCCTTTCAACGCGCCCCTCGACTCTGAGATGGATATTGATCAGGGCGGTGAGCAAAAGGAGGTGATCGAGGCTCGGTAATCGAAACCCTGTTGAGCTGACGGTCAGCTGGCTCGCGCATCCCATCGATGCGTATCGGCAACCTTTTCACCAACAAACTCCACCCCCTCAGCTTCCAGCAGCTTGCGTTGCTGGCTGGTTCCGCCACTGCGAAGCGAGATTTTTAACGCCGCGTTGACAATCCGGTGCCAGGGTAGCTTCGAATTTTCGGGCAGTTCCCGGAGCGTCCGGCCAACCAGCCTGGCGTGTCTTGGCATCCCGGCCAGTGCCGCAATCTGGCCGTAGCTGGCTACCTTACCCTTTGGCACCATTGCGACGATTGACCAGATCCGCTGTTGAGGTGAGACTTCCGGAGTTACACAAGTCGCTTGCTTTTGCGCCCTCAAGCCCCCAGATTTCTGTTTGGTCATCACTGGATCACTGCTCGTGTGGCTCCTGGTTTTCTTTCTGACACCCATTGCTGAAATGTACCTGCTGATTGAAGTCGGTGGCTACATCGGCGTCTGGCCGACCATCGGCCTGGTGATGATCACCGCGGTTATCGGGGTGACACTGCTGCGAATTCAGGGACTGGCTACCTTGACGCGCGGGGTTGGCCGTCTGAACCGAGGTGAATTGCCCG